>Ga0208613_1000245_pt1 | contig 18890 bp, 13 predicted proteins | sample CryBogmetaGMA6M_FD_184543 | JGI IMG/M metagenome (GOLD analysis project Ga0208613, IMG submission 184543) | Freshwater microbial communities from Crystal Bog, Wisconsin, USA - MA6M (SPAdes) | ecosystem: Environmental > Aquatic > Freshwater > Lake | place: Crystal Bog, Wisconsin, USA | collected... | reverse complement strand
ATCCAGTGCGCCGTGGACCAGAGCTGCTCGCGTCTGGACGCCCAAAGCGGCGAGGTGGCGCGCATGGCCGACGAGAACACTGCGCTCAAGGCCAAGCTCACGGTGCTCGAGGCCGAACTGATCCGCCTGCGCAAGGACCGCCGCGAAATGGAAAAGTTCCTTCTTGACAAGATAAAAAGCGTGGCTACCTGAATTCCTGCGGGGGAAGCCACACCTCCCGCGAAAGGCCATTCTCCTCCACAAGCCCTGCCAAGGCCCCGCGCGAGCGGGGTCTTGTGCGGTTGAGACCCCGCGCAAGGAGTTCCCATGACCACACAGGCGACCTACGAATTCAAGGCCGAGATCAAGCAGCTCCTCGACATCCTGGTCCACTCCCTCTACACCGAGCGCGAAATATTCCTGCGCGAGCTGGTGTCCAACGCCTCCGACGCCCTGGACAAGCTGCGCATCCTGAACGCCTCGTCGTCAAATGGCGGGGGCAACGGCTCCGCTGAAGACGAGGCTGACGAGGCCCCGCTGGAGATCCGCATCGAGGCCGACAAGGACAAGAAGCTGCTCACCATCTCCGACAACGGCATCGGCATGACCGAGGCCGAACTGGTGGAAAACATCGGCACCATCGCCCACTCCGGCTCGGCCAGCTTCCTCAAGGCCCTCAAGGACTCCGGCGGGCCTGACGGCCAGCAGGGCGCCGACGGCATCATCGGCCGCTTCGGCGTGGGCTTCTATTCCGTATTCATGGTGGCTGGGAGCGTACGCATCACCACCCGCAGCCACCGCGCGGACGCCATGCCCGTGGAATGGATCTCCGACGGCCAGGGCGCCTACACCATCCGCGAGCTTACCGGCGACGAGGCCGAGGCTGCTGCGCGCGGCACGAAGATCGAAGTGACCCTCAAGGACGAGCTCGCCGAGCAGTTCACCGATGCCGAAGGACTGCGCCAGACCATCCGCAAGCACTCAAACTTCATCGGCTTCCCCATCCTGGTGGACGGGATGCGCACCAACACCGTGCCCGCCCTGTGGCGCGAACCCAAGTTCCAGATCACCCCGGAACAGTACAAGGAGTTCTACAGCTTCCTCACCTACGACCACGACGAGCCCCTGGACACCCTGCACCTCTCGGTGGACGCGCCCGTGCAGTTCAACGCGCTCTGCTTCATCCCCAAGAAGACCAAGGACTTCATGGGCTTCGACCGCGAGGACTGGGGGCTGGACCTCTACGTGCGCCGTGTGCTCATCCAGCGCCAGAACAAGGACCTCATCCCGCAGCACCTCATGTTCGTGCGCGGCGTGGTCGACACCGAGGACCTGCCGCTGAACATCTCCCGCGAGACGCTGCAGGACAACCTGCTCATCCGCAAGATCAACACCACGCTGGCCAAGCAGGTGCTCAGCCACCTGGCCAAGATGGCCGAGGACAAGGACCGCTACGCCGAGTTCTGGCGCGAGCACTCCCGCGTGTTCAAGGCCGGATACATGGACTTCGCCAACCGCGAGGCCTTTGCCGGCCTCTTGCGCTTCAACGCCTCCTCCTGCGAGACCGCCGAGGAGCTTACGTCCTTCGACGAGTACATCTCGCGCGCCAAGCCGGACCAGAAGAAGATCTACTTCGCCTTCGGCCCCAGCCGCGAGGCCTTGAGGCTCAACCCGCACCTGGAGCTCTTCCGCAAGAAGGGCGTGGAGGTGCTCTACCTCTTCGAGCCCATCGACGAGTTCGTCATGGACGCCCTGCGCAAGCACAAGGACTTTGACCTGACCCCGGCCGAGCTGGCCAAGGCCGAGGACCTGGCCAAGCTGCCCGACGTCGAGGCTGCGGACGAGTCCGAGACCCAGGCCGCGCCCGAGAAGGACGCACTCGACGCACTCTTCGAGCGCTTCAAGGGGGTTTTGGGAGACGGCGTCACCGAGGTGCGCGCCTCGGCCCGGCTCACCGGCAGCCCCTGCTGCCTCGTGAACCCCGACGGCCACACCACCTCGTCCATGGACAAGATCATGCGCTCCATGAGCCACGATACGTCCGTGCCCAAGAAGATCCTGGAGCTGAACCCCAGACACGAACTCATCCGCAACCTGGCCAGCCTGAACCAGACCGACCCGGCCGACCCCTTTGTCGAACAGGCCGCGCGCCAGCTCTTCGAGTCCGCCCTGCTGCTCGAAGGCTACCTCACCGACCCGCACGCGCTGGTCGGCCGCATCCAGGACCTGCTGGCCAAGTCCAGCGGCTGGTACACCAAGGCCAAGCCCAAGAAGAAGAAATAGCCTCTGGCGGCCAAGGGGCCTCGAGGCCCCTTGGAACCCCCATTACGCGAAGGGCTCGGCCCGGCGAAGACGCCGGACCGAGCCCTTCGCTTTGGGTAGTCAAGGGAAACGGGTTGGGAGATATGCGGAACCTCCCCCAACGGGCCAACCACGCGCGGGGCTTTGCTGCGTCTTTGGCAAAAGGTTGAGCTCGGGGAACTCTTGCTCGCCTATTCAAGCCGAAGGGCCGGGAAGAGCGTCAGCTCGACACGGCCCTTTGGCTTGTACGGGGATTCCAAAGGGCCTCAGGCCCTTTGGCCGCCGGAGGCACCCTCTCACTTGTTGCTCAGCACCTGGGCCAGCGCCTGCAGGATTTCCTCCAGTTCCAGGGGCTTGGAGATGGCGGCGTTCATGCCAGCCTCGAGGAAAACCTTGTGTTCGCTTTGCTGGGCGTAGGCGGTGAGCGCAATGATGGGGATGCCCGGGTCGTAGAGGGAGCCGTCGTGGCTGCGGATGCGCCGAGCGGCTTCCACGCCGTCCATCAGGGGCATCTGGATATCCATGAGCACGGCGTCGAAGCTGTGGGCCTCCAGGTGCGCGAGGGCCTCCTGGCCGTTGATGGCGGTCTGCACCTCGTGCCCGGCGCGCTGCAGAAAACTTTTGGCGGCCAGCTGGCTGATGAGGTTGTCCTCGGCCAGGAGCAGACGCAGGGACCGCAGCTTGGGCGGGTTCTTGCGCCTGCCCGGCACGGCTGCGCCCGGCCGTTCGGGCTGGTCCAGGCGCAGGGCCAGGCTGATGCTGGTGCCCTGTCCGACGGCGCTTTCAAGGGTGATGCCGCCGTCCATGAAGGCCACCAGCCGCCGCACGATGGCCAGGCCCAGGCCCGTTCCCGCGAAGCGCTTGGTGAACGCCGGTTCGGCCTGGGTGAAGGGCTCGAACATGTCGCCCTGGCGCTCCTCGGGGATGCCCACGCCGGAGTCGGTGACGCTGAGCAGAAGCACACAGCGGCCCCTGGCCTGTTTCAGGCCCGCCACTTCCAGCGTGACCCCGCCCTTTTCGGTGAACTTCACGGCGTTGCCCAGCAGGTTGAACAGGATCTGGCGGATCTTGCCCGGATCACCCAGGATCCGTTTCGGCAGGTCCGGGTCCTGGCGCACGGTAAGGCTCAGGCCCTTGCGCCGGGCCTGGTCGTCGAACACCGCCGCGCAGGCGCGCACCAGCTGGGCCGGGTCGAAGACCTCCTCCACCAGCTCAAGCGTGCCGGACTCGATCTTGGCGAAGTCCAGGATGTCGTTGATGACCGAGAGCAGGCCGCGCGCCGAATAGGCGGCCTTGTCCACGTAGTCGGTCTGCTCAAGGTCGAGCGGCGTGGTCTGCAGGAGCTGGAGCATGCCGAGCACACCGTGCAGGGGCGTGCGTATCTCGTGGCTCACGTTGGCCATGAACTCGCTCTTGGCGTTGCTGGCGGCCTCGGCGGCCTCCTTGGCCTGGCCCAGGGCCTCTTCCGCGCGCGCACGCTCGCCGATGTAGCGCGCCTGCTGCATGTTCTTGAGCGCCAGCTCGGAGAACTGGTCGGCCATGCGGTTGAGCGCCGTGCTCACCTCCTCGAAGCGGCGGCGGTCCATGACCGGCACGTCCAGCAGGCTCTGGCGGTATTCCGCAGGGTCGAGCCCGAAGGCCTCGGCCTTGGCGGTCAGGTCGTCCAGGTCCGCATCCGCTGGCCGCACCTGGCAGATGAACCAGTGGGCCAGGATGCGCTCACCCTCGCGGATGGGCGCCACGCCGGTGAACAGGCCGCTGGAGGAGCAGACGTGCGGGCCCGGTGTGGCCTCAGATCCGATGAGGGCCTGGGTGGCGGCAGAGCAGGTCCCGCGCCCATTGATGGAATTCTGGATGAGCAGGCAGAGGTTGCTGGGGTTGCTGGCCCGGGTCAGAAGTTGGCCGTCGGGCGTGGTGATGACCGAGGCCACGCCCACGGCCTGGGCAAAGGCGTCCTGCACGGCCTGGATGTCCTCCAGGTCGAAGAGGTCGGTGAAGGAGAGGTCCGGCGTCTCGCCGGGCGGGCTGGTCACGGCCGCGAGCCGACTCTGGATGATCTCCTCCATGTGCTTGCGCTCGGTGATGTCGGTGAGCGCGAGCATGGCCCCGAACCCCGGCAGGGGCAGGGGTGCGGCAATGGACGAGACGTAACGCGCGGTCCCGTCGGCCCGGCGGATGAGGTGCTCCGCCTGGACCATCCGCTGTTCCCGGACGGCGCGCACACTCACATATTCCTCTGGCCCGAGGGCCGTGCCGTCCAGGTGCAGCACCGCGAACTCGCGGTCCTGGGCCGCAACGCCTACCAGCCGTGCGCGCGGGCTGCCGAGGAGTTCCTCCACGGCACGATTGACCTCCACGAAACGGGCCGTGGTGTCGGTGACGGCCAGGCCGAGCGGCAGGCTCTCGAACATGACGCGGTACTTCTCGCGGCTCTCGCGCAGCGCCGCCTCGGTCTGCTTGCGCATGGTGATGTCGGTCATGGTGCCCACGATGCCCTCGGGGCGGCCCTCGGCGTCAAAGTACAGGGAGCGCACGAAGAGCACCTCGCGCAGGCGGCCCTGGCCGTCTAGGGCCTGGGTCTCGAAGACCTGCTGCCCCTCGTGGGCATAGAGCCGGGCGTCCATTTCCGCGATGCGGGAGACGAATTCCGGGCGGCCGAACTCCTCCAGGCGGCGGCCCAGGATGTCCTCCACCGGGCGGCCCGTGAACTCCGACAGGGCACGGTTCACGCGCACGTAGCGGCCCTGCCTGTCCTTGGCGAAGATGGGCGTGGGGTTGGCGTCGAGCAGCGCGCTGGTGAAGCGCAGCTGGGCCTCGCGTTCGCGCTCGGACTGCCGCAGGCCCGTCAGGTCCGTGGCTGCGGCCAGAAAGCCCGTGACGCCGCCCTCGGCGTCGCGCAGGCAGAGCCAGTCCAGCTTGAGCTCGGCCACGCCGCCATCCAGGCGGTCCAGGCGCACCAGGGCCGTGCCCGGCGGCAGCGGCCTGCTGGCGGCAGCGGACAGGGTGGCCTCGATGAGGCTGCGCGCCTTGCCCGACCCGGCCAGATCCAGGACGCTCTTACCCGGCAGGCTGCCGGGGGGGGCGCCGGAAATGGCATAGGCGCCGGGGTTGGCATAGACGATGCGCCCGGCCAGATCCAGCTCCACCACGCTTACGCTGAGCGCCTCCACGAACTCGCGGTAGCGGCGCTCCGAGGCGCTCTTCAGGTCCTCGGCCCGGCGGCGGCGCAGAATGTTCACCCACAAGAGGGTGATGACCAGGGCCATGGCCGCGAACACCACGCCCGCCAGCAGGAGCCAGCGCCCGTAGAGCTCCCACGTCTCCTCGGGCTGGTTCAGGACGATGCTGCCCTTGGGCAGTCGACTTGGGGAGAAGTCGTGGCGCTTGAGTTCGCGGTAGTCGAACATGGCCACGTTGGGGCTCTTTGTCTCCACGGGGATGTCGTCCGCATGCTCGCCCGCGAGGATGCGCACCGCCAGCTCGGCCATGGCCCGGCCCTGGTGCTCGCCGCTGACCACGACGCCGCCCACGGTGTGGTGTCCCAGCAAGAAGTCCCAGACCCCGAAGATGGGCTGCGGGGTGGCCTTGCGTGTGAAGTCCATGAACTCCGACACGGTCATGGTGCGGCCGTCCGGGTCGCGGAACAGGGCCATGTGCAGGATGGCCGTGTCCGACGAGAGGGTGGACAGGGCCGAGGCCACCTCGCCGAAGCGCAGCCCGGCCAGTTCCTGCACCTCGATCCGGTTCAGGAAGGGCTGGAGCGCCTCCTGGGCATTCTTGCGGTTGTACCGGCCGGTCTCGGTGTCGTCGGTGATGACCACCAGCCGCCGCATGTTCGGCATGAGCTTGAGGGCCACCTCGATGGTGCCGCCGATGTCCACGCGCTCAGAGACCCCTGTATAACCGCGGCTCCCACCCAGGCGGTCGGGGCGGTAGTCGTTGACCCCGCAGAAGACTGCGGGCGCGCCGGGGAAGAGCTTGTCCCGGTAGGCCAGGAGGAAGTCCAGGGCATTGTCGTCGCTGGCGAGGATGACGTCGGGCCTGAACCCCGCGTACTTCTTGGCGTAGAATTCCGCCAGGGGGCCGAAGGCCTGCTCCGGGGCCTGGCGCTTGGTGTCCATGTACTCCACATGCACCACGGCCTGCGGGGCCAGGCGGGCCAGGGTCTCGGCCAGGCCGGACTGAATGGAGTCCGTCCACTGGTAGCCCTGGTGGTAGGAGTGCAGGACAAGGACCTGCTGCGTTGTCTGGGCCTGGCTGGCGGCGGAGAGGCCCAGGACCAGGGCGGCAACCAGGACGGCGCGCGAAAGGACATCGCGCAGCAGAAAGCGCGGGACTGGCCCGCGCACCGGGGGGACGGGAGAGAGTGTATCAGCCTTGCCCATCACCTTGCCCATCGCCTTGCCATCAATCAGGGGGCGCCCCCGGGGGCCGCAGCCGCCGCAACCGGAAGTTGCGAGGATACTTCCCATCCCTACACGCAACCAGGTCTGTTGTCACGCCGCGTACCCTGCGGCGCACCACGTAGCAGGCGAGATTCCGTAATGACCCGCGGCAGGCAGGCGCCGGGGTCAGGCCACGGGCAGGCGCACGGAGAACACCGAGCCCGTGCCCAGGGCCTCGTCGGCCGGCGAGTCCACCCAGACCTCACCGCCGTAGTTGCGGGCGATGTGCCGACAGATGGCCAGGCCGAGCCCCGCGCTGCCCGCGCCGTCCACGTCGTTGTTGTCCGCGCGGAAGAAGCGCTCGAACACGCGCTTGCGGTCCTCAGGCCCGATGCCCGGCCCCTGGTCCCTGAAGCGCAGGGTCACGCTCTGGCCGTCTGTCGCGGCGCTGACGCGCACCGTGGTCCCCTGCGGGGAATACTTGATGGCGTTGTCGAGCAGGTTGTCCACGATCTGGAGCAGGCCGTCCGGGTCTGCGCCCACGTGCGGCAGATTCGCCGGAAGCTCCTCCACGGCCAGGGTGATGCCCTTCTCCTGGGCGGCGAAGGAGACGTTCATCAGCGCATGCTCCACCGCCTGGGGTACGCTGGCGTCCAGGTCCTTGGGCCGCTTGCCGCCGCGCTCGCTCTTGGCCAGGGCGAACATGCCGCCGATGACCTTGGCCATGTGCACGGCGTTGGCGCGGATGATGTCCAAGAATTCCCGGCGCTTGGACTCATCTTCCGGGGGCGTGTCGAGCAGGGTCTCGGCGTAGCCGCGGATGCTCGTGAGCGGCGTCCGCAGCTGGTGCGAGGCGTTGGCCACGAAGTCGCGCAGCACGCGCTCCACGCGCTTCTGCTCGCTGGTGTCGTGGAAGACGAGGATGACCCGCGGCCGGAACTTGTGGTCGCGGAAGGGCACCACGGTCAGCTCCGCGCAGTGGCGGTCCTTGAGCTCAATCTGTCGGCTCACGCGCTCGGTGGACTCCCCGGCCATGAGCATGTCCACCAGGTTCTGGATCTCGAGGCTCATGGTGGCTTCGAGCGGTGCGCGGCCGATGAACTCGTGCGCGCGCGGGAAGATGCCCGACAGCGCCGGATTCACGTGCAGGATGCGGCCCGCGGTGTCGAGGACCATGACGCCCTCGGTCATGCCCTCGAACATGGCCCAGAGCTCGCCGCGCTGGTTCTCGATGACCTTCATGTTCTTCTTGATCTTCTTGGCCATGCGGTTGATGGCCTCGGCCAGGGGCTGGAACTCCGCGGCCGGGTAGAACAGGATGCGCCGACGGTAGTCGCCCTCGCCGATGGCCTGGGCGACCTCGGTAAACTGGGCGATGCCCGAGGTGATGGTGCGAGAGAGCAGGAAGAGCAGCCCGCCGGAGCCCAGGAGCAGCGGGATCACGGCGGCCAGAAGCGCCCAGCGCATGCGCTGCACGTGCGTACGCACCAGGTTGACCGGCGCGGCCAGACGCAGCACGGTGGCCGTCTCACCTTCGGGGCCGGGCAGCCTGCGCGCCATGTAGATCAGGTCGCGGTCGAGCGTTGCGCTGTGGCGGGTGGCCTGGCCCAGCTCGCCGCCCAGGGCGTCGAGTACCTCGGGCCGGGTGCTGTGGTCATCCAGCTTGCCCAGGTCGTCAAAAGGCACCGAGGAATCGGCCAGCACACGCTCGCCCTGGATCAGGCTGATGCGCATGCCCATGCTCCCGGCCAGGGAATGCAGGAAGTCCTGCCGGTTGCGCGGCTCCTTGAAGGGGCCCCCGCGCTCCAGCATCCACTGCGCGCTGTTCAGGTGGGTCAGGGTCTCGCGCTCGAAGTCGCGGGCGGTTTCCTCGTCCAGGGTGGCGCCGTAGCGCCAGAAGGCCACGGCCAGGCCGACGATGAGCACCCCCCAGCCCCACAGCAGCACACGCATCTGAATGGAACGCACTTTGGGCATGAATGATCCTTGCCTTGGCCCGGCCGTGAGGGGGCGGGCTGCTTTCGCCCCCGTGTCCAGGGGCCGTTGCGCTAGGGTTTCCGGACGCTTATAAGGGTGCTGTAGCCCACGACCATGTTGCGGCCGCCGGTCTTGGCGGCATACATGGCCTGGTCTGCGGCCAGGACCAGATCGCTGGCGGTCTGTCCGGGCCTGAGCTGGGCCACGCCGATGCTCACGGTGGCGCGGATGAGCTCCGCCTGCCCTGGGCCGTCGTACTGCGGCGCAAAGGGACAGCTGGCCACGTCGCGTCGCAGGGCCTCGGCCCGGGCCAGGGTCTCGGCCTCGGTCAGGCCCTCGCAGAGCACCACCAGCTCCTCCCCGCCGAAGCGGGCGGCATAGCCCCCGAACTGCATGGCGTGGGCCGAAACCACGGCCGCCAGCACCCGCAGCACCCCGTCCCCGACGATGTGGCCGTAGGTGTCGTTGATGTTCTTGAAATAGTCCACGTCCAGAAACATGAGCGAGAGCGGGCGGGCGTCTTGGCCCGCGCGCTCCAGGACCACGCCCAACTGGGCGTCCAGGGCGCGGCGGCTGTACAGTTCGGAGAGCAGCGGGTCGAAATTCGCCGTGCGCTCCATCTGGCGCGCGCGCTCCTCCCAGGAGCGGGCCTCCTCCCGGGCCTGGGAGACCATCTCCGCGATCATGCCGCGCAGGCGGCGCACCATCTCGGTCTTGCTGCCGCCGGAGATGACCAGCTGCTCGGTGTCCGCGCCCATGCGCTGGATATTGGACTCCCGGGCCTGGGTGCTGGCCTGGATGTCCAGCACCACGCGGTTCATCTCGCCGTACAGGGCGCTGAAGCCGTCGCGCTCGGCCTTGAGCTGGCTGCGCAGGTCGGCCACCTTGGAATTGTCCAAAAGGAAGCCCTGGATGGACCCGATGGTGCGGCGGAAGCGCTGGTGGTCCAGGGGCTTTTTGCCCATCTGATCCAGGATCTTGGCCTGCAAGGCGGCCTTTTGGCTCTCGGTGAAGAGGTCCATCTCGGCCACCAGATTGCGCGCGAAGAGCAGCACGGCCATCCAGTCGGCATCGCCGGCCACGCCGAAACGCTCCAGGATTTCCTGAATTTTTTCCAGCTTCCCGCTGTGATTCTTGTCGTTGCCAGGGGTCATAGGCACCTCCCCTTCAGGCATAACCCATCGGCAGGAGAAATTAAAGGGCGAAGCGTCCGCCTCATCCGGGCGGGATCTGCCAGAGCATCAGCCCCGTGGGCTCGTCGAAGCCGCGCGTGAGCGCCGCGCCGGGCACGGGCAGGATGAGCGCCTCGGCCGCGAACACGGGGCAGCCCTCCAGGGCGTGGCCGCCCAGGGTTGAGCCGTCGGAGCGCGACAGGGTCAGGTGCAGGTGCACGAAGGCTTCGCCGTCCTTTACGCTCACGTTGCCCGCGCCGCAGAGGATCTCGCAGTGCTCGGGCAGCCCGTAGGACACATAGCGCTGTTCCTCCTGCAGGTAGTAGCCGAGTTTCGCATTCTCCAGCGCGCCGATGACCTGGATGGCGGCCTTGGTGATGCCGCGCGCGCGGCAGGCGGCAGTAAGCGCGGCGACGAGGTCCGCACCCTTGGGCAGGCGCACGAGCACAGGCTCTTTCTGGGGCACGGGTTCTTTCTGGGGCATGGGCCACCTCGGGGGTTCGCAGTGTGGGAGCAGTGCGCCACTTTTTTGATACCCCCGGGCGGCGGGGGCGTCAACGAGTGCGCTGAAGCGCGGGAGAGGTGGAGGGGCAGACGCTCTGCAGGTCTGCGGCAATGCAGGACCGACCTGCAGGAGCCTCAAGCACAGGCCCTATCTGGACCGGGACGGGAAGATGGGCCTCGACGTTGGGGCCAGGGGCGGGCAGGACCCGCCGTGGAACACCCACTCCCAGGGGGCCGGTTGCCAAGCCGCGCGCCCTGCCCTATCTACACGGCCATGGACGACGATTTTTTCTCCCCTCCGGACCCCGGCCTGCCGCCGCTTGCGTGCGTGGGCTGCGGCTGGTGCTGCCTGGACAACCCCTGCGAGGTTTCCCACGCGGTCTACGGCTACACGCCGCGCTGCCCGGCGCTCGAATGGACGGCCGGCGGCCGTTACGTCTGCGCCCTGGTGGTGCGCCCGGAGCCGGGCGTGGATTTGACGCCGCTCTTCGTGGGCCAGGGCTGCTGCGCCCGGCACAACGCCTGGCGCCTGGCCGTGCGTGAGCGCGGCTGAACCCGGTCCGCGCTCCAAATCGCGCTACCTGCGCACCGTGACCCGGAACTCCTTCTGCACGAGGGACCGGCCCTCGTAAATGAGCTCGATGACGTACTCGCCGGGCACAAGACCAGCGGGCGTGTCGAAGCTCCAGACCGCGTGCTCCGGCTCCCCGATGACGCGCTCAAATGTCGCGCTGCTGCGGGTCATGGTCTCCTTGGTCTCCGGGTTGACCATGGCCGGGTGGCGCACCGCCACCTCAATGGTCACGGGCGTACCCTTGGGTGTGCCCTTGAGCTCGTACTTCAGGCCGATGCTGGTGCCCAGGCGCGCCTCCACCAGGGTGCTCTTGCGCACCAGCTTGAAGTCCCGGGCGCGGTCCTTGATGCCGTCGGCCACGGCCGGCGACTGCTCGCGGCTCGTCACCGTTGAGGTGTAGACCCCGAACTCCAGCACCTTGACGCCCGTGACCTTGACCGGCGCGGGCTTGGCCTTCTTCATGCCCTTCACCTGCGTCTGCTCGGCCTGCACCTGCGCGGCCTGAGCCGGGCCGGACAGGGCCAGCGCGACGAGCGCGGCCAGCAGCAGGCGGATTGTCCATCTCATGGCGTTCTCCTTATGGGTTGCGGAGGCAGGGCTCCGGTCACTGTGCAAAATGCTAGATCCCCAAACTGGCCCGGAGGGCATCCAGGCGCAGGTACTTGGCCACCAGCTCAGCACCCTGCCTCACCTTCACGGCGTCGCGCATCTTGTGCCGCGTGAGCAGGTTCTCCATCTTCTTGGCCACGGTGAAGGTGTCCTCGCGCACGATGATGATGGAGGTCTCCAGCACCTCGGAGCGCGTCAGGATGACGTCGTTGGGATACAGGTTGCCGGTGAGCACCAGGCACGGGCAGTCGCCCTCGAGCGCCACCAGCTGCACGTCGGAGCGGTCGCCGCCGACGATGACCGCCGCGTTCTTCTTCTTGCGGAAGTGCAGCATGAAGTTCTCCACCTGCATGGTGCCGATGAGGAACTGCGAGACCACGCGATCGGTGCGGTGGTGCGCGCTGATGACCTTGCCGCCCAGGCGCGCGGCCAGGTCCCCAACGGTGATGGAGCCCATGAGCGGGTCGCGCGGGAGGATGCCCAGCACCGGGATGCCCCGGCTCTCCAAAAACGGGGCCAGGTGCCCGGCGACCTCCTCCAGGAAGGCCGGGGGCACGTCGTTCAGCACCACGCCCGCGAGTTGGCCTTCCAGCTGCTCGCCGAGCATGAGCAAGAGGTCGTAGTTCAGCTCCTTCTCGAAGCGGTCGATGACCAGGGCCCGGAAGGTGCCGTTGCCCGTGCCCAGGGTCTTGACCAGGCTCACGGCGTCCAGGCCGGAATACTTGCCGGAGTACATGCTGCCGCTGCCGGCCACGAGCATGAGGTCGCGCCCGGCAGCGAGGCCCTGGTAGGCCGCCTGCACCTGGGCCATGAGCCCGCCGTCGTGGATGCCCGCAAGCCGCCCCTCAAAGGCGTCCATCTTGAAGTCGTGGGTCACGACCACCGGGGTCATGGCCCCTGGCGTGTGCGCCGGGTCCTCGTCCAGGCCGAGCGCCGCGCGCACGAAGAGCGCGTCCTCATCGCCCAGCCCGGCCGGGGTCTCCACGGGCATGGCGCCCACGGGCTTCATGTAGCCGATGCGCAGGCCCGCCTTCTGGAAGGCCTGGCCCAGGCCCACGGTGATGGTGTTCTTCCCGGAATAGCCCGAGGTGGAGCCGATGTAGAGTCCGGGCATGGCGCCCTCCTTCAGTGTCGTGTGCTAGCCCTGTGTCAGTCAGCCAAGGCCAGTCTTCATCAACCAAGAGTAAGACGCGCCCCGGCGATGAACACGCCGGAGGGTCCGGCCAGAACGGGCGAAAATTCCGCGCCCACCAGCCCGGGCAGGCGCAGGGCCAGGCGCGACACGCCGAGCAGCAGCCGCTCCAGGGCGCTGAGCGAAACCACTGTGCCGCCGCGCGCGCCACGCAAGAGCGGGTAGAAACGCACCTCGCGCAGCATGGCCCGCGCGTCCTCGGGCGTCAGCGGGGCCAGGCGGTGCGCAACGTCGCCCAGCAGTTCGCTGGAGACACCGGCCAGGCCAAAGGACACGAGCGGACCGAACTGCGGGTCGCGGGTGAAGCCGACCACCAGCTCGAAGCCGCCCTCGCCCGGCAGGCCTGCCGCCGCCTGGACCAGGCAGCCCGTGACGTAGGCCTCGGGCCTGAGGCGCGCGGCGCGACTGGTGAGCGCCAGAAAGGCGTGGCGCACCCCGGCCTCGTCGTCCAGGCGCAGGAAGCGACCCACCGGGTCCGGATCGGACCCGGACCAGGCTCCGGCGGCCGGGCCCGGGTCGGGCGTGGCCAGGCGCAGGCTCACTGGCAGGCCGATCTCCCCGGCCAGGCGCACGGCCTCGGCGCTGGTACGCGCCAGGCCCGTGGTCAAGACCGGCAGCCCGGCGGCGTGGGCCGCCTCCAGGGCCTCGACCCCGGAAACCTCGATGAGCCCGCGCGCACTGGCCGCGTCCACGATGAAGCGGGCCTCCTCGTCCCAGGGCGCGTCGCAGGACCCCCCTTCGGCCTGATTGTCCTCGCCATCGCAGGACCGGGCCGGGGCCTCGGTCTTCTGGGTGCGCCGGAAGCGCAGGTACAGGGCGTCCAAGGCCTCCACCGCGGACTCGGGGAAATCGAAGCAGGGGATGCCCGCAGCCTGGAGCAGCTCGCGCCCGGCGCGCACGGCCCCGCGGCCCATGAAACAGGCAGCAAAAGGCTTTTCCGCGGCATTTTCCGGCCCCTGGGCGACCTCGATGATGGCGCGGGCCGTGGCCGTGGCCTGGGCCAGGGCCGTGGGCGTCAAAAGCACCAGTACGCTGTGGGTCTGGCTGTCGGCGACGAGCGCGGAAAGGGCGTCGCGGTAGCGCTCGGGCCCGGCGTCGCCCAGGATGTCTACGGGGTTGTAAGCCGAGGCGAAGCTTGGCAGCACCTCGGCCAGGCGCGCCAGGGTGGCCGCGGTCGGCCGCGGCAGGGTGAGGTCGCTACGCGCGCAGGCATCGGCGGCCAGGATGCCGGGGCCGCCGGAGTTGGTCAGGATGGCCAGGCCAGGCCCTTTCGGCAGGGGCTGGGTGGCGAAGGCCTGGGCCAGGCCGAAAAGCTGGGCCGCCTCGTCCACCTGCAGGACCCCGGACTGGCGGAAGGCCGCGCGGTAGGCCGCGGGCGAACCCGAGGCCGCACCGGTGTGGGCGGACACGGCCCGCGCCCCGGCCGCCGTGCTCCCGGCCTTGAGCATGAGCACGGGCTTGATGGCCGAGACCTCACGCGCCGCGGCCATGAACTCCTGGCCGTCCTCCACGCTCTCGCAGTAGCCCAGGATGACCTTGGTCTCCGGGTCGGAGCCGAGGTAGCGCAGCACCGCGGCCTCGTCCAGCAGGGCCTTGTTGCCCAGGCTGACAAAGCGCGAAAAGCCGATGCCCAGGCCCATGGCCCAGTCCAGCACGGCCACGCACATGGCCCCGGACTGGGAAAAAAAGGCCACCCCGCCGGGACTTGGCTGGCCCGAGGCAAAGCTGGCGTTGAGCGCGCAGGAGGTGCTGATGCAGCCGAGCGAGTTCGGGCCGAGCAGGATCATGCCCGCGCCTCGGGCGATGCGCGTGAGTTCGAGTTCGGCCTCAAAGCCCAGGCGGCCGGTCTCGCGGAAGCCCGCAGCGAGCACGATGGCCGCGCGCACGCCCTTGTCGGCCAGGATGCGCATCTCGGCGAGCACCTGCTCCCTGGGCAGGCAGAGGATCGCCAGGTCCAGGCCGTCGGGCAATTCGGCCGTGGTAGCCACCGGGGGCAGGCCCAGGATGTCCTTGCCCGTGAGCGCGGCGGCGGGATTGACGGGATGGACGGCGCCCCTGTACCCTGCGGCCAGGATGTTCTCCAGCACCATGCCGCCGACCTTGGCCCGGCTGCGCGACGCGCCCACCACAGCCACGGCCGCGGGGCAGAAGAGCGGGGCGAGGTCTTGGGGCTGCTGGGACATGGATTTAGGGCCTTCCGGGAGCGTTCATGGACGAAATTCTCACGACTGTACAGGAAGATATCCACTATCATTTCCGGCAAGTCAAGCTGCTGGAACTGGCCCTGGCGCACAGTTCCTGGGCCAACGAGCGGGGCTGTCCGAATGAGAGCAACGAGCGCCTGGAGTTCCTGGGCGACGCGGTGCTTGAGCTCTGCGTGAGCCAGGAGGTCTATGAGCGCTACCCTGACGCCGACGAGGGCCTGCTGACCAAGGTGCGCTCAAAGCTGGTCAAGACCGGCACCCTGGCCGAGGTGGCCCGGACCCTTGGCCTGGACCGCTCCCTGTGCCTGGGCCGTGGCGAGGAGACCCAGGGCGGCCGCGGCCGCGAGAGCCTTTTGGCCGACTCCCTGGAGGCCCTGTTCGGCGCGGTGTTCCTGGACGGCGGCTTTGCGGCCGCGCGCGAACTGGTGCTGCGCCTGCTCGGGCCCCGCTTCCCCGATACCGCGAGCTCGCCCCCGGCCAAGGACCACAAGAGCCGCCTGCAGGAACTCACCCAGGACCTGTTCCGCGAACGGCCGCAGTATGTCCTGGCCGAGTCCAGCGGGCCGGAGCACAGCAAGGTCTTTGCCGTGGCCGTGCTCCTGCCGGACGGCCAGAGCTTCCGGGCCGAGGGCGGCAGCCTGAAAAAGGCCGAGCAGTCTGCCGCGGCCCTGGCCCTGGCCGCCTTGCGGCCCAGAAGCGGCGCCTAGCGGCCGCCCGGGCAGTACTTCCCCCTGTTCCTGCCAAGCCCACTCGCCCCACGTGAGGGGTCAAACAATGGACCCCGAAGGGGACGAAGGGGACGGAAAAGGCCGGAAGGGTCGCCCCTCCCGGCCTTGAAGCCGTTGTCGTGTCGGTCAGGACTAGCCCGAGATGAGCTGCATGGCCATCCTGGGCAGGGAGTTGGCCTGGGCCAGCATGGCCACGGCCGACTGGGAGAGGATCTGCTGGCGGGTGAACTCCGTCATCTCCTGGGCCACGTCCACGTCAGAGATGCGCGACTCCGAGGCCTGCATGTTCTCCGCCTGGATGGACAGGTTGGTGATGGTGTTCTGCAGGCGGTTCTGCAATGCGCCGAGCGAGGCCCGGATCTTGTCCTTGGAGATGATGGCCTGGTTGATGGAATTGAGCGCCTGTTGGGCCAGTTCCTGGGTGGAGATGGACTTGCCGGCGTTGTCCGCCGCCATGCCGGAATTGGCGCTGCCAGCGGCGAACTTGGCGCCCGCCAGGTGCCCGATGCCCAGGGCCGAGGCCGTGGAGTTGCCCATGGACACGTAGTAGTAGTCTTCGGCGGAGTCGTTGCCGGTGCCGAAGTGGATCTTCAGCGAGCCCATGGAGTCGATGCCGTTGCCGTTGTGCGTGGTCGGATCGCCGGAGAGATGCCCGTTCAGCATGTGAATGCCGTTGAAATCCGTGGCATTGGCGATTCGCGTGATTTCCGAGCACATGGCCTGGTATTCGGAGTCAATCATCAGGCGCTGGTCCGAGGAGTAGGTGCCTGTGGAGGCCTGCATGGCCAGTTCCTTCAGGCGGATGAGCTTCTCATCGATGACCTGCAGCGCCCCGTCCGTCACCTGGATCATGGAGATGGCGTCGTTGGCGTTGCGGATGCCCTGGTTCATGCTCTTGATGTCCGCGCGCATGAGTTCGCGGATGGCCAGGCCGGCGGCGTCGTCAGCGGCGGTGCCCACGCGCAGGCCCGAGGACAGGCGCCGGGTCGAGGTGGCCAGGGCGCCGTAGGACTGCTGCAGGTTGCGGGCGGCGTTCATCGCCATCAGGTTGTGATTGATCACTAAAGACATGACGTAAACCTCCTTGTTCGAAAAACATTCCCTTTGGGCGCCAAAATGCACCGCCCGTGCCAACACTTAATTTTCATTATATTACAGCAATTTATTGTGCGCGAGAAAGTCTAGAAAAGTTTTCGACCCTGGGCAGAGACAGAAAATCCTGCCGTCCCGTCAGCCCGTTGTCAGACCCCAGGGGCAAGTTTGGAACGTATTTTCGTACGTAACCGGCTCGACAGCGGGACCGGCTCCATGTATCCAGGACGATAGCTCAAGGTGCCGTCATGGCCCCTGAACAAGGCCTGAGACGTGCAGAGGCGCGCCCCGCGCGGAGGAAGAAGACAAATGCCCCCGACCTCGTCGAAGTTCGATCAGGACCTGCGTGAATTCCTGGATGTCCAGCGCGGCTTCCTGGTCATGCTCTCCGACGACCCGCTCTTCGTGCGCACCCTGCGCACCACGGTCCTCAAGACCCTGAACATCAAGGCCGACTGTCTGGAGGTCTACCAGGACTCGGGCCAGGCCCTGCGCAGCGTACGCGACCACCTGGGCCACAAGTCCCCGGTGCTCGTCCTGGCCGACCGCCTGCTGCGCGGCGTGCCCACCCTGGAGTTCCTGCGCGGGCTGAAAGGGGCCTTTAGCGAGGCCAAGATCCTGGTCATGACCCAGGAGACCAGCAAGGAGTCCCTGTCGCAGCTCTACGAGCTCGGCGTGGACAGTGTGCTGACCAAGCCCGTGAGCGTGGACACGCTCATCGAGAAGATGGCCGGGGCCATCAAGCCCCAGGGCAAGATCAGCCAGCTCGTGCAGGAGGCCAAGCGCCTGCTCGAACTGGGCGAGACGGCCAAGGTCATGCAGATCAGCCAGGCCATCCTGAAGGCCAAGGCGAACAGCCCGGTGGCGCTGATGCTCATGGGCGACGCCCTGCTCATCGAGGGCAAGCGCGTGGAGGCCATCCGCGTCTATGAGCAGGCCCACGAGGGCGCCACCCTGTACCTGGAGCCCTTGAAGAAGCTGGCCAGCGTGCACCAGGGCACGGACGACGACAACTACCTGCACTACCTGAAAAAGCTTGACGTCATCAGCCCGCTGAACACCGAACGCAAGTGCGAGATCGGCAAGATCTACGTGCGCAAGAAAGACATGGACAAGGCCGAGACCTACTTCGGCGAGGCCATCGCCAATGCCCAGCGCGAGGCCTCAGGCTATGTGGAGCGCATCGTCTCGGACATCGCCGAGAGCCTGTCCGAGACCTCCCCGGCCATGGCCGAAAAGTATTATTTCAAAATTTTGGAGATGAAGGGCGACAACCTGACCAAGGAGGACATGGTCACCTTCAACCGCCTGGGGATCGCCCTGCGCAAGCAGGGCAAGTGGAAGGAGGCCATCGAGAACTACAAGAAGGCGCTCACCGTGGTCCCGGACGACGAGCGCGTGCTCTACAACATGGGCCTGGCCTACGCCGACAGCCAGCAGCACCAGATGGCCGTGGGCTGCTACGAGCATGTGCTGCACAAGGATCCGGAGTTCCACCGCACCGCAGCCGTGGTGGCCTTCAACATCGCCAATTCCTACCACCTGGCCAAGCAGGACGAGACGGCCCGCAAGTACGTGCTGGTGGCTCTCGAGCTCGACGCGAACCACCACGCCTCCAAGAAGCTTTTGTCCAAGCTGGAGCCCAAGGACTAGCTCCGCACCTCTTCTTTCTGTCCTGGCAGCAGCCCCGGCAGCAGCCCGCGGCTGCGCCCGCGGAACTTGACAGGCCCGCCCCGGGACGGCACACACAGGCGTCGCCCAAACTCCGGCTTTCGAGAGGTTCCCGTGTCGCGCAAAACCCTGCTGGCCGCCTGCATCTTCTGCCTGACCTACGTGGGCTGCTTCTATTTCCGCATCTACGTGGTGGACACGCCCGTGGGCGCGGCCGAAAGCGGCGTGCTGGTCACGGCCCTGCGCCAGGGCGTGCTCTGGGGCCAGCTTTTCGATGCCTGGGGTCTGGCCAGCCTGGTCTCCGGCGTACTCGTCCTCTTCCTCGGCGGCCAGGCTCTGGTCTACCTCTGGAGCCTGCTCACAGCCATGGCCCTGTGCAACTACAACGTGGACCTCGGGGCCATCGGCCTGGTGCTCGGCATCCTGCGCATTGTCCGGTTGTAGACGTCCCCCCTCGGAAACGTCAGCGGCCCGGCAGGAGAGCTCTCCTGCCGGGCCGCTG
>Ga0208613_1000242_pt1 | contig 18950 bp, 15 predicted proteins | sample CryBogmetaGMA6M_FD_184543 | JGI IMG/M metagenome (GOLD analysis project Ga0208613, IMG submission 184543) | Freshwater microbial communities from Crystal Bog, Wisconsin, USA - MA6M (SPAdes) | ecosystem: Environmental > Aquatic > Freshwater > Lake | place: Crystal Bog, Wisconsin, USA | collected... | reverse complement strand
TTGCAACCCTTACTAAAGAGAAAATACAGGATTACCTATAATGTACTTCGACAACTTCCCATCATTCTTATACCCATTTAAGATCAACGGTAAGATTGAGTATAAACTCATGAAAGACATCTCGCAGAACGTGCGTGTTCGTAAAGAGATCCTTTCTAGCGTTACCTTATATGACGAGTATGACATACGAGACGGTGAGACTCCAGAACATGTGGCTGAAAGGGTATACGGTTCACCGCTATATCATTGGGTAGTCATGTTATGTAACGATAAGTATAGCTATGTGGATGACTTTCCATTGACTATACCACAGCTTGAGAAGCATATTACTGCCAAGTATGGCAGTAAGAAGTATGACGTTCATCATTATGTAGACAATAATGGTTATGTGGTAGACTCAACACAGGGTACATCTATATCAAACTATGATCATGAATTTCAACTCAACGAGACTAAACGCAGGATCAAACTTATATCTCCTACCTTACTTGATACGATAATCAAAAACTTTAAAGACCTTATATAATGCCAGCAAATTCTGAAGCCATACGTTTCGCGGGAGATGTCTCGATCGATAAGATTGAGATGATATCTTCGAACGGGTTTGGACAAGAAATAACTAACCAAGTAGTAGCTCTTGAGATATTTGAAGACTTATGGTCTCCGTTCATCTCAGGAGTAATAGCACTTAAAGATTCATTAGACCTAGCTAACTTATTTCCATTAGTAGGTGAAGAGTATCTAAACATAAAGATCCATACACCATCCTTCGAAGCTAAAGATAAGATCATACAAGATCAGTTCTACATCTATAAGATGTCAAATCGCGAGATGGCTGGAGACAGAAGCGTCATCTACGAACTACACTTCATATCACGGGAAGCCATCGTAGACCTTAATAAAGCAACGTGTAAAGCATACTCTGGTAAGTGTTCAGACATCGCAAAACAAATCATCTCTGGTCAAGACGGATTAGAATCAAAAAAATCTACTGTCATCGAAGAGACTCCAAACGGTGTTAAGTTCATATCAAACTATTGGCCTCCAGTAAAGAGCCTAAACTATACAGCAGAGACTTCTGCAAACAGAGACGGCGCAGCCAACTACTTATTCTTTGAGAACAGGTTAGGTCTTAACTTCGTATCACTAGACTACCTGTACAGAGGCGATATATTCCAAGAATTCGTTTATGATAACTACATGAGAGACTTTACTTCAGACGGCAGGACCACCAGAAACGTAGAGAAAGAGTATCAACGTATCATAGAGATACATATACCTGACGTGTTTGATTACATGGAACGTATTAGGTCTGGAATGTATGCAAATAAGATGACTAACTATGACTTAGTAACAAAGAAGTATGTTGTCAAGACTTTTGATATGCTTGAAGACTTCCCTAAGAACAAACACTTAAATGACTTTTCTGCAGCATCACATAAGTCTATAAGAAGATTTAATGCTAAAGGATTTACTTATCCTAAGTATCATGGAAACTTTAATAACTTTGGTGACGTGACTAATTCTAAGACCATTCAAAAGCGTATGTCACAGTTAGCTCAAGCAGAAGCTACAAAGATACAGATCATAGTTCCTGGTAGAACAGACTACACGATAGGTAAAAAGGTACACGTTAACCTTAATAAGTTTAATCCTATAGAAGGTCTAGATTCAGCAAAGAACACTATAGATAATATGTTCTCAGGTAACTATATCATATCAGGCATAAATCATTTCATAGATAGAGAGAAGCATCAGTGTCATATGGAGTTGATTAAAGATTCATTTATAGTAGATTTAGATAAAGGTGGGAAGTAATGAGATTATATACAGGATGCGTAGAGAATAGACAAGATCCACTAAAGCTTGGTAGATGTCAAGTTCGAGTGGCAGGTCTACACAACTATGATAAGACCCAGTTAAAGACTGAAGATTTACCATGGGCTTATCCTATGCAACCTATCACATCTGCGGGTATTTCAGGTGTTGGTCATACTCCACTAGGTCCAGTCGAAGGTTCATGGGTAGTCGTCATGTTCAGAGACGAAGACGAACAACAGCCTATCATGTTAGGTTCTGTAGGTGGTATACCACAAGCACAAGGTACGATAGATCAAGACGATGATCAGATGGTATTGAAGGCAGATGGCATGTTGCCTGGTTCTGATGGTCAGACCATAACAGATAATAACGGTGACACTGTAACTAATACGTCTGCGACTCCTACTGAAGAAGTTACTGGTTTAAATGCAGCCAGTTCATATAATGCATCACAAGACGCCGTCAACTTAATCAAACAGTTTGAAGGTAAACAAAATACTGCTTATCAAGACTCTGTAGGTATATGGACAATCGGTTATGGTACTACTAAGATTAATGGAGTTCCTGTAGGTCCTGGTATGACTATCAGTGATTCACAAGCAGAACAATACTTATTAGACCATATCAACACCCAAGTAGTACCATCCATTCAAAAAGTTAAAGCTCCAATCACTCAGTCTATGTTTGATGCTATGTGCTGTCTAACATATAACATAGGTAATGGTGCATTCGGTAAGTCAACATTAAAACAAAATGCTGATGCTACAAACTATACACAAGCTGCCACATCCTTCATGGATTGGAACAAAGCTGGTGGAAAAGTCTTAGCAGGATTGACAAGACGCCGTTCTGCAGAGCAGACTCTATTCCTTAAAGACGGTATACCAAACGTATCAGGAGATGTCACACCAGTCAATACGCCTCCAGTAGATCCAGTAGGTTCAAACCCAGTAAGTCCATCTGGCATGCCAAATAATGGCGCTGCGATGGTGGCTGGATTTAAAGATCCAAAGGGTAAGTATCCGCTATATCTTAATGAGCCAGATACTAACAAACTTGCAAGACATGAAGACATCAAGAAGACTATAGTCTATAAGAAAGAATTAGCAAGAGAAAAAGGTGTACCAATTCCTGGTGCTACAGGTTGGGATCAATCACGTATACCATACAACACCACGTACCCATTCAATAAAGTATTTATGTCAGAGTCTGGTCATGTCATGGAATTTGACGACACAGAGAACTCTGAACGTATCCATCTCTATCATAAAGCTGGTACTTACATGGAGATCGACGCAAACGGTACAAAAGTCACTCGTATAGTCGGTGATAAGTATGAGATCCTTGAACGTAATGGCTTCGTATATGTTAAAGGTGCGGCAAACGTTACCATCGAAGGTGACAGCAACGTACTCATCAAGAACAACATGAACCTAGACGTATACGGTAACGTCAACATGAACGTGTCTGGTAACATGAACACTGCAGTGACAGGTTCATATAACGTCAAGGCTGCTTCAATCAACTTAGAATCTACAGGCGTTACAAACGTATTCTCAGGCAATAGTGTAAACGTACAGTCTGCTGCAGCACAAAACTTTAAAGCTGGAGCAACATTTAATGTCGATGCAGTAAGAGTAGACTTAAACAGCGGTACAGCAGGTTCAGCTAGTCAAACAGGATTAACTATACCAGCTGCACAACAACCTGAAGAACCCGTATTTGAAGACCTTATAGTCATCACACGCGGAGTACAAGCTGCAGCACACTATGAGACTCCTGAAGAAGGAGATCCTACAGAGTATCAAGCTAAACAAGTCGCAGATGGAACTTTAGATCCCGCAGACATAAATTCTGGCACGGCAAAAGGTTCTGCAGCTGCACCAGCGAATGATGCTAATGCTGCAGCACAAAGTTGTGAAGTCATATATGGTATGGCTAAGTTCTCTGCAGACCTACAACTATCAGATCACTTTACATTAGGATCATTGACAAGTAATGGTACGCGCCTACCAGTGGATCAGGTAGGGTTGACTGCACAACAAATAGTATGTAACCTTAAAGGTCTTGCTGAAAACTGTCTTGAACCTATCATTAAGATGTATCCAAGCATGATCATAACATCAGGCTTTAGACGTCCAGGTGACGTAGCTAAGTCAAGCGCAACATCACAGCATTATAACGGTGAAGCAGCAGACATAATCATCCCAGGATTTAATAGACAGAAGATGTATGATGCGATTCAAGCTATACAGCAAGTTATTCCATATGACCAATTAATCCTTGAATACTCAGGTGCTACCACATGCTGGATCCATTGTTCATTTAAATACAACACTCCACGTAAGATGGCGTTTACCATGAGAGATCACTATACATATCCTCCTATGGGCCAATTTACACTGATAGCATAATGTTCTCACCGCCAAACATAACGTTGACGACTGTTGGTGAAAACCAAAATATAAGACATAATATAGTCTATGTAGAAGATACGACTCCTACGTATGGAGCTACAGGAGTTGGAGTATCTACTGGTGGTATAGCTCATCGCGATGTGGTCATAACGACTACTATGCCTAATCCTACTATAAAGATTAAGGATAACACGATAACTGGATACTATACAGACCCATTTGATAATACGATAAGTTATAGGACAGTGAATGATACGTTCGTCACTGTAAGTAAATGGCAAGACATAGCCATGGCCATAGCAAATGGTGTATTGTCAGAACTATACTACTATAAGGCTGATACAAGACAAAGGATCATCTATAAGTACACTGCATCATGGAATGGTCACTCAAAAGAGTATCAGGTAAACGTAGATAATGACTGGATGGCTGGTCGTAATCAGTTAATTAAAGTGACTAATTTAACGCATTATCAGAAAGACTTGCTGGTGCAATGGATAAATAATAATAGTGATAAAGCACCATGGGCAAACAACGTACTTAACATACTAGATATAGAAAACTATAACACATGAGCACTCCACTAATACCATATACCTTCCAAGATAGGACAGGTTCATTAAACTTAAGAGAGCTAGATGCTAACTTCCAAGCATTAGCTACGGCCACTACTGGTGGTCCGGCTTCTATATTTGATGGTGGAGCTCCGACTACATCATTCTCAGCAGGCGCACACCTTGACGCAGGGACAGTAGCTTAATGGCATACATACAATTACAATTTAGAAGAGGCACTGCAGCTGAATGGGGAGCTACGGGAGCAAATCCTGTGCTCGCTGAAGGTGAGATGGGTATTGAACTTGACACCCATAAGTTTAAGCTTGGTGATGGTATAACTGCATGGAATGACTTAGCATACGGCGGTATACAAGGTTTAACAGGTTCGACAGGAGCCACGGGAAGTGTAGGTCCTATAGGTGCGACTGGTCCTACAGGAGGTGCATCAGGACCTCCAGGTGCTTCAGGTGCAACAGGTTCTACTGGTCCAATCGGAGCTACAGGTGAATTAGGCCCACGCGGTTATACTGGTGCTACAGGAGCTACCGGTATACAAGGCGCAAGTGGATCTACTGGTGTACAAGGTGCTAGCGGTGCTTCAGGCGCCACTGGTTATCAGGGTGCATCAGGAGCTACAGGTACCCAAGGAGCATCGGGTTCTACAGGTATAGATGGTGCTTCAGGAGCGTCAGGAGCCACAGGTTTTAGAGGAGCATCAGGTGCCACAGGAGTACAAGGTTCTACAGGACCTAGAGGAGCATCAGGAGCTACAGGATTTACTGGATCTACAGGTCCAATAGGTGCTACAGGTCATATGGGTGCAAGCGGTGCATCTGGAGCGACTGGAGTACAAGGTGCATCAGGAGCTACAGGTTTAGGTGCGACTGGTCCACAAGGTGAACAAGGTGCATCAGGTGCCACAGGATCTACTGGTCCGATAGGTGCGACAGGACGTCAAGGTGCATCAGGTGCAACTGGTCCAGATCCTACAGTAGCTAACGTATTATACGTATCGAAGAGTGGTAACGATTCATTTAGTGGTGGATCTTTAGGAAAATCATTCTTAACTATCAAAGCTGCGTGTGCTGTAGCTGCAGCTGGTACTACCATTTTTGTTAAGAGTGGTGAATACATCGAAGACAACCCAGTATTCTTACCAGCAGAATGTGCAATCATAGGTGATAACCTTAGAACTACAGTAATCAAACCATTAAATGTAGATCAAGACATATTCCATGTTAATAACGGAAGTTATATCTGGGGATTCACATTTAAAGATCATGTGGATGGTGCTGCAGCAGTAGCTTATCCTCCAAGAGATGCCGCTGGTAATATCACAGCGATACCAGCTTATATAACCCGAAGCCCATATACTCAAAACTGTACTTCGTTAACTACGACTGGTACAGGTATGTACATCGATGGAAGTGCTGTAGAAGGTCTTAAGTCAATGGTACTTGACGCGTTCACACAATACAATCAAGGTGGTATCGGCGTTCACATAGACAACGAAGCATACGCTCAGCTAGTATCAATGTTCTCTATCTGTACACATATCGCAGTATGGGCTACAAACGGAGGTTATTGTTCTATCACTAACTCTAACTCATCGTTTGGTACATATGGATTAGTAGCTGATGGATATGGACCATTATTACAGACAGGTCTAAGTAGTGGAGTAGATCAAGTAGGTTCCACTATACTCATAGATGGATTAGAATTTAGACCAAGCGTTGGTGATGCTATCACATTTGGATCTTACAACGATGTACCAGGAGCATCAGGAGTTACATGGTATACAGTCGATACTGCTACTCCTTTAACTGCTCCAACATCAAGAATAAATTATGCTAATGCAGCTGCTCTAATGACTCTAAACCGATCATTTATACAAGAACAAGTCATAGCATATATCGATCAACAAAATCCTGGTTATACATATGATAAAGCTTTATGTTATCGAGACGTTGGAACGTTCGTTGACAAGTTATCAAACGATGTGGCATTTGGTGGTAATCAGAAGACCGTAGAAGCTGTACTAGCATATTGGTATGCCGCTATCAGTCCTATACCATCTTTAATAGGACCATCTACTGATGGATTTAGTTACCTTAATACTATATCACAGAACATCATCATTAATACTAGTGCAGGTAACTTATTAGGTGGAGGTCAAACACACCCGCAAGTATATGATTACACTAAGACAGGTGGAGCTTCAGCTGCTTCAACTCTTACTTCATTAGTATCAATAGTTAATAACGTTGTTAATAATGGACCTACTGCAGATCCTGGATATCCAACAAAACTATTGACTATAAATCGTTCATATATACAAGAACAAGTCATAGCATATATCGATCAACAAAATCCTGGTTATACATATGATAAAGCTTTATGTTATCGAGACATCGGCACTTTTGTAGATGCTATCATCGATGACATCTCATGGGGTGGAAATCAAAATGTAGTTGATGGAGCATTAGCTTATTGGAATTCTTCAGTAAGTCTTATACCTTCATTGATAGGTCCATCAACAGATGGATTTAACTATATTAATACTATAGCACAAGACATCCTTACTAATACTAATGCAGGTAACTTACTAGGTGGAAGTCAAACACATCCGCAAGTATATGATGTAAACATAACTAATGGAGCGTCTATTCAAGCTAACGTAACTACTTTAATAGGATATGTTACTGATATAATAAGCAGTGGACCAAGCTCTGCTCCAGTAGTAGCAGGAGGAAAAGGTGAATCTGCTGTTACTATATTAGAGACTATTAATGATATTAATGCTGTGCCTGATAATTCTATAGTTAGATTCTATAGACGAAGCTTTATATCAACATCTAATCATACTATGGAATATGTAGGTTCAGGAGATGACATTACTAAAGCACTTCCACAAGCGGGTGGAATACCTATAGCTGACAATCAAATTGTACAGACAAATGGAGGTTCGGTAGTGTTTACAAGCACTGATGAAACTGGTAACTTTAGGATCGGTACAGGACTATTAATTAACAGAGCGGATGGTATCATTACTGGTGATTCATTTAATAAATCACTATTCTCCATCTTAACACCATACATCTTAGCAATCGAAGGAAGCGCATAAAATGGCTATAGCATTAAACGTATTTAAGACAAAGACAGCAGAGATAACTTCTGTTGAGACATCCATCTACACTGCACCAGTAGGAAAGTCTGCTATCATCCTTATGGCTCAGATAGCAAACATAACTAATACTTCAGGAACAGTAACTGTATCACACTATTACTCAGGTACTGACACTACTACAGAACTTATTAAAGACTTTACTATACCTGGAAATGATTCAGCATCTGCAGTTACTGGTAAGTTAGTGCTTGAAGAAGGACATCAAATTAAAGTTACTGCTAGTAACGACAATAAATTTAAAATAACATTGAGTATCTTGGAATCAGTAAATGGCTAGATTATTATCAAGTAAAGTAAAGAAAATACCAGCGACCGCAGTATCGGCCGATAGGTATAACTTCTTACAATTATCTGAAGCAGAACCCGACTTAGGGGTTCCGCCTACTAATAACTATGTATTATCATCGTTAACAGATGGTACACGTAGTTGGATATCTGTACCTCCATCAGGTTGGACACGCGTGACGTATGATACTGTATTGACTGGTACTGCACAAGTCATAGCTGACACTAACTCTGGTACATTCAACATAACGTTACCAGAATTCCCAGTAATTGGTACGACTATCGTATTGACTGATGGTAATGATTGGCAATTAAATCCGTTGTTAGTACTTAGGAACGGTCAACTAATCGACTCATACGAAGACGACTTACTCATTGACATTAGAAATACTATCGTATGGTTAGTATTCGACGGTTATCAATGGCAAGTATCTGCTACCATAGGTAATGCAGGTGCGACTGGTCCAAGAGGATTTAATGGTGCTACAGGTATACAAGGTGCAACTGGTGTAACTGGTAGAAACGGAGCTTCTGGTATCACAGGAGAAAACGGTGCCACCGGTCCTCAAGGAGTTCAAGGTATACAAGGTATTCAAGGTGAATTTGGTGCGTCAGGTATACGTGGAGCATCTGGTTCAACAGGTTTAGAGGGAGCGACAGGTGCTACAGGTACAGAAGGCGCTACTGGTTATACCGGTGCAACTGGTATCAACGGAGCTTCTGGAGCCACAGGATATACTGGTGCTACAGGTATTGATGGTACAACGGGTCCAACAGGTGCTACAGGTGCTGGTATTGATGGAGCTAGTGGTGCTACTGGTGCTACAGGTCCACAAGGTGCAAGCGGTCTACAAGGCATTGACGGTGCGAGTGGAATAACTGGAGTCGTAGGTGCTACTGGAGAACAAGGAATTCAAGGATTTCAAGGCATTCAAGGAGCGTCAGGTATCATTGGATCGAGTGGAGCCACAGGATTTACTGGTGCAACTGGTTCGACAGGTCCTATAGGAGCCACTGGTATTGGTTCACAAGGAATCGCAGGTGCCACAGGTCGTACAGGCGCTACAGGTGCTACAGGTCCACAAGGTGCAAGCGGCGTCGGTGATACAGGTTCGAGTGGCGTGCAAGGTCCGTTAGGATACGCTGGTGCTACAGGTCCACAAGGTGCAAGCGGTGCTGAAAGTCCAAGAGCTGCTGGATCATTATTAGCTATCACATCTTTTACAGAAGCAGGAGCAACAGGTTATACTAAAGCAACTAATAATCCGACTTATATTGTAGTACATGTAGTTGGAGGTGGTGGCAATGGGGGTGCAGGTTCAGCATCAGGTGGAGGCGGATCTGGTGGCGGAGGAGGTGGTGCAGGAGGTATTGGCATCAAACGAATAGTTGCAACAGACTTAGCTTCAACTGAGACAGTCATTGTTGGTGGTGTATCAGGTACATCATCATTCGGAACGTTCATCACTGCTTCGGGCGGTGGTAACGGCGTAAGTTCTGGAGGTAAAGGTGGAGTTGGTGGTTCGGCATCAGGCGGAGACTTAAACTTGGTAGGATCAGGTGGTTCTGCATCAGGTGGTGGTACATATGCTACAGTCGGAGGTGGATGTGGCGGAGCAGGATACATGGGTACTGGTGGTGGGGCAGGAGGTGCAAAAGGTGTGGCTCCTTCGGCGGGTACTTCTGGTGGTGGAGGAGGTGGAGCTTCATCAGGAACTGGTCAAACAGGAGCATCTGGTGGCAATGGCATAATTGTAGTATATGAGTATGCATAGGAGATGATATGAAAAAAGCATTGATATCAACGATTGAATCAAGAGAAACCGGATATAGAGTTGCACAGGTACAGAACGATACGTTCCCTGTTACATCAGCATTCAAGTGGGTAGACTGTGAAGATACCATTGAAGCAGATAAGTATTGGTACGATGATGCCAACCAAACATTTAATTTAATACCAGAACCGGTTGATATAGGATAATAATATGGCAGTTAGTTTAAGAGACATAGCTAAGAGTACACTACAAGGACAGATCGGTGCATCTGGGATTTCTAACGTTCCTGGTGCAACAGGTCCACAAGGTGCATCTGGTCCATTAGGAGCAAGCGGTGCTACAGGCATATCAGATGTTCCTGGTGCTACTGGTCCTATTGGAACTACTGGTCCACAAGGAGTTGAAGGCGCGTCAGGTGCAACAGGTCAAGCAGGTGATAGATATTCGACTACATCTACTAGTTCTTTAACTTTAGGTGCTTCAGGCGCTACTGGAATAATAGTAGAAACTGGTTTAAACTATTCTACAGGCCAATCCATAGTCATAGCAGCCAATAGTACTAACATTCAATCAGCTAACGTCATATCATACAATAAATTAGACGGAGTTTTATTATTAAACAGGACAAGCGTATTAGGTTCTGGTTCATATACTTCATTTACAATTAACTTAGCAGGTGCAGTAGGTGTTGCTGGTGCATCAGGTATTCAAGGTGCATCGGGTGCAACCGGTACTGGCGCTACAGGTATTCAAGGAGCTTCAGGTTCCACTGGAATACAGGGTGCTTCAGGTTCTATAGGTTTAGTTGGTGCAACAGGATTCGTTGGAGCGAGTGGAGCTACAGGTAGCCAAGGTCCTATAGGTTCATCAGGAGTTGGTGGTTCTGGTGGAGACTTTGGTGCTAGTGGTATACAAGGTCCTACTGGTCGTACAGGTGCTACAGGTGCACCAGGAGCCACAGGTTATAGAGGTCCTAGCGGAGCAGACGGTGCTACCGGTCAGACGGGTCCACAAGGAGCCACTGGTTATACAGGATCTACAGGCATCCCCGGATCTACAGGTTATACAGGAGCATCAGGCGCCACAGGTACACAAGGAGCATCAGGTATAAGTGGTGGCGAAGGTAATATTGGAGCTACAGGTTATACAGGATCTACCGGTGCCACAGGTTATCAAGGAGCTTCGGGTTCTACAGGGCCGATCGGTTATCAAGGTGCATCAGGTGCGAGTGGAGCTACGGGTCCTATAGGATCGACAGGTCCAGGTGCCACGGGTTCAACAGGACCATCATTCGTATTGACTTCTTCTACGTTGACGTCAATCAGCATAGCTAGCAATAAAGTATTTTCTGTAAGTCTTCCTAATACTAAATCTGCATTTAGCATAGGAACTAGAGCAAGAATAGCTTCACAGAACAATCCAGATACAGCATATATGGAAGGAATAATATCTGACTATACTCTATTTTCATTGTCTGTCATCACTGACGTAGCACATGGCAATGGAACGTATACTGACTGGATCATCACATTAGCTGGAGAACTTGGAGCTTCAGGAGCAACAGGTCCGATTGGGAATATAGGTCCCATCGGTACTACTGGTCCTAGATTCTATCCAACTATATCTACTAACTCACCAACAGGCGGTATAGATGGTGACATTTGGTTTAGAATATAATGCCAGCCGTTACTAGATTAGGTGACATATGTTCAGGACACGGATGCTTTGGTCCTCGTGTTAACGATCAAGCATCTGACGATGTATGTGTCAACGGCAAAGGTGTACATCGTCAAGGTGATCACTGGGTAACTCATTGTTGTACGATCATATGTCATGATGGTACTCTACAAAAAGGTTCATCTACAGTATTCGTGAATGGTAAAGCGGCAGGTAGGATTGGTGACCCAATATCATGTGGATCAGTATCTGCACAGGGATCACCAAGTGTATTCTTTGGATAGGACTTATAAATAGAAGATGGCACGCGCAACTAGAACATTCATAGACTTAGACCTTAACTTTACTAGACACCCAGTAACGCATGACGTTGCTCGTAAGTATGATGATGAAGCTATCAAGACTGCAGTAAAAAACTTAGTATTGACTACTAACTATGAGAGACCGTTTCATTCAGAGATAGGTTCTGCTGTACGTGGATTATTGTTTGAGCCAGCGACTCCTATGCTTAGTATCATGCTGAAGAGAGCTATAACAGATACTATAATTAACTTTGAACCAAGAGTTAGACTTGATAATGTGCAAGTAACAGTATCACCAGATGAGCATGAGGTGTATGTGTCGATCTACTTTACCATAATAAACACGACTCGACCACTACAGGTTGATTTAATTCTTACGAGAACACGATAATGGCTACAAACAAAAATATTACTACGACTGAGTTGGATTTTGATGCGATTAAGTCAAACATAAAAACCTTCTTACAAGGTCAAGATACTTTTAAGGACTATGACTTTGAGGGTGCCGGCCTTTCTGTGCTGCTAGACATACTCGCATACAATACCCATTACAACGCTCTATATACAAACTTAGCTGTCAATGAATCCTTCTTGGATTCCGCCAGCAAACGATCAAGCGTCGTTTCAAGAGCTAAAGAAATTGGGTACGTGCCACACTCAGCTACATCTGCAACAGCGACTGTGACCATAGTAGTAAGTAGTACTACGACTTCTCCAGCTACACTAACTCTACCAGCTTATAGTGCGTTCAGTGCAGCTATAGACGGTACAACATATAATTTCTATAACCTTGAAGCTATTGAGACTACACGAGTTGATAACAAGTACACATTTACTAACGTTAACATCGTCGAAGGAACTCCACTAACATTTAAGTATATCGCAGGAGACGGAGTAGTATACACTATCCCTAATCAAGACGCAGACCTCTCTACGCTCAACGTACGTATACAAGATAACGCTTCATCAGCCACATTTAATACGTTCATTCGTAATGAAGAGATACTTAACTTGGATGCTACATCTAAGGTATACTTCGTTAAAGAGATCGAAGGCCAACTTTATGAGCTTGAGTTTGGTAATGATGTAGTAGGCAAAGCATTACATAATGGTAACATAGTCAACATATCTTATTTAGTTACTAGTAAAGCTGCAGCAAATGGAGCAAGAGTATTCTCATACTCAGGTTCTACACTTTTAGGTGGAGTAGTATCAGTTACCACACTCACACCAGCATTTGGTGGTGGTGAAGTAGAAAGCATCGATTCAGTTAGATACAATGCACCAAGATCATACACAGCACAAAACAGAGCAGTGACAGTAGAAGACTATAAGGCTATGATCTATAGATTATATCCTGAAGCTGAAGCTATCAATGTATGGGGTGGAGAAGATCATGTACCTCCAACATATGGTAGAGTATACATTTCTATTAAGCCTAGGACTACAGACATATTGACTCTAGCACAAAAAGATTTTATCAGAACACAACTATTAAAACAAAAGAACGTAGTATCTATTAGTCCTGTGATACTTGATCCAGAATACATCAACCTTGAGATCAGTACTACTGCATACTATAATCCAAGACTTACAGCCAAGTCTGAATCAGAATTACAAGCACTAGTGACACAGACAATAAAAGACTATAACTTACAAAACTTACACTCATTTGCGGGTATATTTAGATACTCAAACCTATCATCTAAGATAGATGCGGCTGAGCCTTCTATAGTAAGTAACATCACTACACTTAAGTTACATAGAGAAGTAACTGTCAAGTATAACGCCAATGAAAACTATGAGATTCATTTAGGTAACCCAATTTATAATTCTGGAGTTGCAGAAGAGTCATTAACATCTACTGGATTCTATATTGCAGGTAGTGATGAGCTAATGTACCTTGAAGACAGTCCTACTGATAAGCTTGTAGGAGTGTTAAAGATGTACTACTATGACATCAACGTTAAGAAGTATTATAGATCTTTTGGCTCAGTCGATTATGCAAAAGGTACCATAACTATGGATGCATTAGAGATAACTGGTATAGACTTAACACAGAGCGCTATATTTGAACTAATCATCAAGCCACAATCAAATGATGTAGTGTCTATACGTAATCAATTAGTAAACATACCAAATGAAAACATTACTGTTAATATGGTACTTGACAAGTTATCAGTAGGTGATTCAGCTGGTGGATCTAGTTATCAATTCACTTCAAGTAGAAACTAATGACTATAGATTTAAAATCAATAGTAGCTCAACAGATACCTGAATTTGCAAGGGAAGATCATCCGCTATTTGTAGAATTCATTGAAGCATACTATGAATACGTAGATCGATATGAGAAACGTAACTTAACAGACTTAAGAGACATAGACAATACGCTTGATAGTTTTATCCAGTATTTTAAGAGTGAACTTGACATCTTTGGTGGCACGTACTCTAATATTGACCAAAGACTATTCCTTAGAAAGATCAAAGAAGTATTCGTTGCCAAAGGCACAGAAGCTTCTTATAAGTTCTTATTTAAACTATTATACGGTAAGACAGCAGAGATAACTTATCCATGGGATCAAGTACTTAAGGTATCTGATGGAAAATGGCAACAAGACATGTCTTTATTTGTTCGTATATCTACTGGAAACCCAGAAGCATTAGTAGGTAATCGCATAACCATACACGGCGTAAATCAAAATCTTAAGGTATTTGTTCTAAAAGTACGATTAGTTGAAAATGATGTCTATGAAGTATTCATCGATAGATACTACTATGGTGACATCAAGGTAGGTTATACCCTATCAGATGGAGATGTGACTGGTACTATATTACCAACCACAGTAAAGTATACAGTAGTACTTCCAGGTGTCGGATATAAGATTGGTCAGATAATAGACGGTACTACAGTATCTACTGGTAAGACAATCAAACAAAAGTTAAAAGTAGTTCGTGTAGATGAGAACGGTGGTATAATTAGTCTTGCTACTCTCGGCTTTGGTTATGGATATGATTCAGCTTTCTACCTAATACAATCAAGCGGTACTGTAGGCACAAACTCTACAATGCAAGTGGATAAGAATTCACTAATACAATACAAGATACCTAATGATACACAGCTCGATAAGTATCAAGACTATGGATATGTAATATCTCCAAACTATGCTGTACTACCATACACTGACACTACCTATGCAGCTACTTTCTTACAACAGTTTTATCAAGAATCTATCAATGCCCAAGGATCCAATCCTAACTATGTATTGATTAGGTTTGATATAGGTGCCGTTGCCAAGTATGAAGGTCACTTCGTAACAAATGACGGGTTCCTTGATGATGACATGTACATCCAGGACAGCTATAGGTATCAAAAATACTCATACCTAATAACAGTGGATGAGAAGCTAGAATCTTATAAGTCTTTGATGAAGTCATACTTGCATCCAGCAGGTACAGCTTTATTTGGAGAGTATCAGATCCAAAATGATTTTAATGTACAAGCCACAGCAGTGCAAGAATTAGGTCAATGGAGATCTTTTGCTTCGTTTAATCAGATAAATAAGAGTATAACGCCAAGCTACGCAGTCATTACTGGAGAAGGCGGCAGAATCAGAATAGAACCATATGATACAGACGTATATATGGCACCAGAAGAATTATATAACCCACCAGAGAGTTATGTATTTACAGGATAACTAGGAGTAAAAATGTTTAAATCAAGTGTAACGTTGACCGGACGTTTAATAATCAAAAAATTCAACGAAAAGAATGAGTTGGTATACTCTACTGAGATCCCAAATCTTGTAGTGACTACTGGTAAAGAGTTCATTGCTTCCCGTATAGTAGGAACAAGTTATGACGCCATGGATTATATGTCTATAGGTGATGACGCTTCAATTGCTGCATTATCTCAAACGACCCTAATAAATGAATTAACAAGAGTAGGCATCACATCTACTGAACTCATAGGTAGTAACGTTACATTTAATGCATTGTTTCCAGCTGGTTCTGGTACAGGCTCTATAGTTGAGGCTGGCATATTCAATAAAGATGAGACGTCAGTACTTACTTTTGATGGAGCTATAGACGTTGCATCTAATACTATCACATACGTTAATCATGGATTAACCACAGGCGCTAAAGTCACTTATACTAATGGTGGTGGTACTTCTATAGGAGGCCTCACCACTGGATCAACATACTATATAGTCAAGATCACAAACGATACTTTCAAGCTAGCTTTAACTTATGCTAATGCTACAGCTTTAACTCCAATAGTAATTACTCTTACTGACGGAATTGGATCTAATCATAAAGTAACATACGGTACTATGTTATGTAGAACGACTTTCCCTGTCATAGTAAAGACATCTACTGACAGTATTGCGATATCATGGGTAGTTTCTGTAGGATAATTAAATGACGACATCATACTCAGTATTTAAACCAAGATTTAGGAAGTCAATAGTTGACTCTATCTATAACGATGTGGTATCTAATACTGCCATATACTATCATTGGTATGGAAAAGAAAATACTTGGACAGATTCATTGAGTCCGTTCATTGCGTCTAGTACTTCAGACGTTCCAGGTGTACCTTCTGAAAACTTTAGATATGAGTTACATGTTCGTAGAGACATACTTACAGCAAAAAGAATTAATAGCTCTGACGTAGCATACGTAGTTAGAAGGATTGATTGGACTGTTGATACTGTATATGATATGTACGATGATGCATATGAATCTGTTCCTAATGGTGGAGCTAATGCAGTTGGGTTTTATGGTGCTATAAGACTAGAGGATGCACAGTACTATGTACTCACTACAGACAATAACGTATATAAGTGTATCGATAATAACTTAAACGCAGCTTCTACTGTGATGCCATTTGGTACGGATACTTCAGTATTCACTACATCTGATGGATATAAATGGAAGTTCATGTATACTATTCCATTAGCATTGAGAAATAGATTCTTATCTACTACTCATATGCCTGTAACGACAGCCCTTAAGGCTCAATTCTTTTCAAACGGTGATATCAATCATATAACCATTGAAAATGGTGGACTAGGATATGATCCAGACCCAGACAATACTATAGCTGCAGTGACCGGTGACGGGTATTTAGAGTCTAATCCATACTTATTAAGTGAATTACAGATAGACGATGCTGGTGAAGGATACTCTGCAATAGATTTAACAGTATCACCTCCATTCCCATCATATATAGATTGGCAAGACTCTCTTGATGTAGCTTTAGGTAGTTATATTAAGTATACTAATCCATCTACTACTCGCGATAACTTCTATTATGTAGTAAGCGGCACAAGATTAGGATCATCTGGCCCAATCCATTTATCTGGTACGACAAATAACGGATCTGCACAATTAAAGTATGTAGGTACTACAGCATTAGCATCTGCAGTATTAATAGGTGGAGCAGTCTCAACCGCATCATTAGATCAAGGCGGTCATGGATATCAAGGTTCTCCTGCAGCTTATATCACTCCAAGTGCTCCCGTAGTAAAAGACTATGAGTGGACACCACTGACAGTCGTAGGACTTGGTGACGTAGTTAGATACGATGGCAGATACTATGAAGTGACTGCAGACGGAACTACTTCAGACGTCGGCCCTACTCATATGACTGGCGCTGCTATGAATAACACTGTAGAGTTCACATACTTAGCTAGAGACGCAGTAATAGTTCCGTTACAAATAAAGACTGAAGCACTCATAAAATTAATCATCACACCAGGAATAGATAACGTCTATAAAGCCCTAATCGGTTATGCTGGTACAAAATACTCAGAGATCCCGGGTGTTACTATCGCTGCTCCTATATCAGGAGTTCAAGCTACAGCAGTAGCTTCTATAGCAGGTGGTAAAGTATCCCTCATCACATTGACAGAAAAGGGTAGTGGATATATTGATCCTCCTGTAGTTACCATAACTGCACCTAAGTTTACGTTCAATGGTGGTACAGACGTCACAGACGCATCACACACTATCAAGTATAACGGTCATAGATTAGTAACAGGAGACGCTGTAGTTTATAACTCTGGCGGTGGAACACACGTAGTCAACTTAACTTCTGGTAGTACATACTATGTCATTCGTGTAGACGATAATAACATAGGTCTTGCAGATACATTAAATCATGCAAATATAGAACAATTTTTAGCTATAACTACAGGACTTGGTACATCGCATTCACTTACCTTAGTTTCAGGCGCTGCGACAGCTACAGCTATACTAGGTACAGGCGGCGAGATAGTAGGTTATACTATTACAGACGGCGGCATTGGTTATACTAATGCTAACATCACTATTCGAGACTTAACTAAGTCTGATGAATGGAACGATGACAAAATAAACCGCAATAAAGGCGTATTAGTAACAAACTTTAGTATTGGTAACGTATCAACGCTACAAGCAAACGTTGAACTATTAGCAGTTCCTGGAAGTATTGAGTCTGCTAAGGTCGTCAACGGCGGCAGTGGATACGGAGCAGCTACTGTGAATATAGTTGGTGATGGTATCGGAGCTCAAGCAGAAGCCATATGTTCTGGTGGACAGGTCATCAAGATCAACATAACTAATCCAGGAAGCGGATATACCTGGACAGACGTACAACTGTCTGGAAATGCTGGATCTAGTGGAGCTACGGCAAGAGCTATCATGTCACCATTGGGTGGTCATGGATCAAATGCTATAGATGAGTTAAATGCTAACTCTATCATATTTTACAGTTCTATCTCAAGAGATAAGAATCAAGGCATTGAGATCAACAACGACTATCGTAAGATAGGTCTCATACGTAACTTAAAGAAGTTTGGCGTAAATGCTAAGTTTACTGATGACATGGGATCGGGTTGTGTACTCATTACAGGCAACTTTGATAAGACTATCTTACAGTATGATAT
>Ga0208613_1000239_pt1 | contig 19117 bp, 19 predicted proteins | sample CryBogmetaGMA6M_FD_184543 | JGI IMG/M metagenome (GOLD analysis project Ga0208613, IMG submission 184543) | Freshwater microbial communities from Crystal Bog, Wisconsin, USA - MA6M (SPAdes) | ecosystem: Environmental > Aquatic > Freshwater > Lake | place: Crystal Bog, Wisconsin, USA | collected... | reverse complement strand
GAAAATCAGCGCGGATTTTTTCTACAGGGAAATTTATCATGGTTTTGTCTGTTTTGATAATGACCGGTTGCTTATTCACTAGCGACATATTATATTTACCTTTGATTTTAATTTGGTTTAATTGCATTTATGGCTACTGTTAATCCTACAAAACATCTGACCAACATCAATGAATGGCGCAGATTAGGCGAAGCTAATATTTTTCCGCCAGAAAGCCGACTTGAACTCATTAATGGAGAAATATTAGAAATGGCACCTATAGGCTTTAATCACGCGGGTCATGTTATTCGTTTACTTAATTTTTTTGCACCACTGGTTAGCAATAAAGCATTGGTTAACGCTCAAAATCCACTCCAACTCGGCGACCTTTCCGAGCCAGAACCGGATTTTATGCTGTTAAAACCCAATGCTGATTTCTATTCATCTCGCCACCCCAATGCCAACGATGTATTATTGCTAATTGAAGTCGCCGATAGCTCCCTAACGTTTGACCAAAACCAAAAACTGCGTTTATATGCGCTGCACGGCATTCCAGAATACTGGCTGATTAACCTCAATGACGAGTGCCTGGAAGTGTATCGCAAACCCAATGGCGAAGTGTATGCAGAAAAAACCACATTACGGGCAGGCGACACCATCACTTTGTCACAACTGAATGAAATCAGCATCCGCATGGCAGATATTTTATAAGCGGCGAGAAAATGCTTTTTTACCTTGAGCCTTTCACCTTGTACCTCGTTCATAACCAGCTTTTTTCAACACCTTCCTGAGGAAAGCGGACTAACACTTGCTCCAGCACCCTGTCGTGCAGTCCTTTAATCTTAACCTTGTCAACCATTTCATTGGCAAATGCAAAGGTCAGTATGTTACGCGCAGTTTCTTCATCAACGCAACGTGATTGCAGATAAAAAACAGATTTTTCATCCAACTGCCCCACGGTCACACCATGCCCGCATTTAACATCATCCGCGTAAATTTCCAACTGCGGCTTGGTATCCGCTTCAGCATCGCTTGATAACAGCAAATTACGATTATTCATTTGCGAGTCGGTTTTTTGAGCATCTTCAGCCACAATCACCCGTCCCTGAAACACACCTCTGGCCCGATCATCCAATACGCCTTTATAAAGTTCACGACTAATACCATGAGGCTTTAGGTGATTAATACGGGTATGGTTGTCGATATGCTGACGCTTGATACCCAAATACAAACCGTTTAGCTCGCACTCGGAAGCCTGATCCAAATCGGTATGAATGTCGCACCGCGCCAGCAAACCGCCAAAAGCGAAATTATGATGGTTAAAGCGGGCATCTCTGGATTGCTTAACGTAAATACCGCCAAAATGGTAAGCTTTTTCAGACTCACATTGCATTTTATACAGCGTTATTTGGGCATTTGCACCCACAAAAACTTCAGTGACTGCGGCTGATAAATAGGCGTTATCCAAACCGACAAAAGTTTCTATGACGTTGGCCTCGGCCATTTCATCTGCGACAATAACAGTGCGTGTAGCGGTCAAGACATCATTTTGTGTAGAGATATGTAATACTTGTATCGGCTTTGCCAACACTTGTTTAGCGGCAACATGGACGAACAAACCATCCGTAAACCAAGCGGTATTAAAGGCAATAAAGCCATGCTCACTGCTATTAACGGCCTGATTAATATAATTTTCCAGTTTATCCGGCTGTTTTGCCAAAGCATCTGCCATACCCATAACCGATATATTTTCCGGCAAGCCGTTCAAAACCGAAAGCTCTGCGGAAAAATGCCCATCAACCAACACCACCGACCACGCATCTTCCAATTGATACGATTTCAGCCAATCGCTGTCAACAGGACTTGCGGTTACACGGGTCGCAGGCGAGAACAATTTTTTCTCGATTGCCGAAACATTGGTATAACGCCACTCTTCTTCACGCGGTGATGGAAAACCCTGTACTGAAAATTGCTCTAAAGCTTCACCTCGCAACGCCGTCAACCAAGACAATGTTTGCCCTGGCAAGGCCGGTGCCAGCGTTTGATATTCTGCCGCATAACGGCTAGCTAATGCCGTCGTCATTATGCTGCCGCCTGAGTATCTTCCAGCCAACTGTAGCCTTTTTCTTCAAGTTCCAATGCCAATTCAGCACCGCCCGATTTAACAATTTGACCATTCGCCAAAACATGAACAAAGTCTGGCTTAATGTAATCCAGCAAGCGTTGATAATGAGTTACCATCACAAAAGAACGCTCAGGTGAACGTAAAGAATTAACGCCTTCCGCAACCACTTTTAAGGCATCAATATCCAGACCGGAATCGGTTTCATCCAAAATGCACAACTTGGGCTCAAGAATAGCCATTTGCAGGATTTCATTGCGTTTCTTTTCACCGCCGGAAAAACCTTCATTCACGGCGCGATAAAGAAACTTCTCATCCATTTCCAGCAAACGTATCTTGCCTTTAACCAGCGTTAAAAAATCCATCGCATCTACTTCAGGCTGTCCGTGATGCTTACGAATCGAATTAAGCGCCGCTTTTAATAAATAAATATTACTGACACCGGGAATTTCAACCGGGTATTGAAACGCCAAAAATACGCCTTCACGCGCCCTGATTTCAGGAGGCATCGCCAATAAATCTTTGCCCTGATAAATCACTGAGCCACCCGTCACTGTATAGCCACCCTTGCCGGACAATATATGAGACAAGGTGCTTTTACCTGAACCGTTCGGCCCCATGATGGCGTGAATTTCTCCGGCTTTTATTTCAAGGTTGATACCTTTGAGAATTTGTTTATCGTTGACGTTGACGGTTAAATTTTTAATACTGAGCATAAAAGTTCCAATTGTTTTTTAGTTGCCTAGGCGGTGTGAATACTAATGTTGGGCATGAAATTAAAATCTTTGATGTTATAGGTATAAAGCGGAATGTTATAAACAATCGCTGTCGCACCGATAATCGCATCAGGAATTTGTAAACTATGACTAAGTTTAAATCTTTCTATTAACTCAATCGCGACTTTTGAAATATGACTGTCAACCTGTACGATGTCGTAGAAACGTAATTTCTTTTTCATTTGTGCTAACTCGGCTTTATTTCCCATGCCTTGATAAAGCTCCATAAGAGTGATCGCAGATAAGCCTATTTTCGTCAAACCTATCTCTTCCATTTGTGCGATGGTCGTTTTATTACCATTAAACGCATGAATAAAAACGTTGGTATCACATAAAATCATTATTCCGATTCCGAACGTTGCCAAGCCTGTTTTCTGATATCAGTTAGATTTCTAGGTTGTTCCGCCCATAATCCAAACAAATCTGAGGGATTAATATTTTTATCACCTTTAGTTATTTCTGGTTGGCGTTTATTTTCTACAGATAGATAACGTGTTTTTATAAAAGCAATAAAATCTTCGACTTGATGTTGCGCTTCAGGTGGCAATTGCTCTAAGTCATTTAAAAGTTGTGCTGTGTTCATTGTTATATCTCCCCAACATATTGATTACACTTAAATAAACTATCTATTTCACCGTCAGCCATATCAATATCGAGACCTGAACCGTTCTGGCCCATGATGGCATGAATTTCACCGGCTTTTATTTCAAGATTAATGCCTTTAAGAATGGGTTTATCGCCAACACTAACGTGAAGATTTTTTATGTAGAGCATAGTTGGTTACCTAATTTATCTTGTATTTAATAACGCTTAATGGACTTGCGACTTTTCAAACAATGCCAAACATTGAAGCTTTATAGTGTCGCAAATAGTATGTAGAGGTAAATGGCTTAAATTTTTTGTATCGAATGGATTTTGTAATTCAATACCAATTCTATCCAAAGACAGCAATGGATAAGCAACCAGAAAAAAAACAAGTACTGTACTAAATCCCGCCTTTTCTATTAAAGAAAAAGGCAGTAATAATAAAAAAATCAAAATAAATCGCCGGGTTTTAATTGCATAAACTAATGGCATAGGGGTTTTTAAAATTCTTTCACAGCCGCCAATATAATCAACCAGTAAAATTCTCTGTCCTTCCAGAAGCTGAAAAGTGAAGCCATCCATTTGGTGCATAAACCGGGCTTTTTCTAATAATGCAGCTATTTTACTTGCAACAAACAAGGGCTTGTGCACAGCAGAATTTAGAGCTTCAATATCCTCCACGCTTAGTAAATCGTGTAAATTATCGAAATTGCTGCCACTGCGTAATGATTCTTTAACCGCAGAAGAAAATGTAATCGTCCATTTCAACATCTCTTCACGCCAAACGCCTTCTTGAGGCCCATAGTTTAAAGCGCCAATGACGAGGTTTCTGCTTTGATTATTGATACCGCCCCATATCTTGCGCGCCTCCCACCAACGCTCATGACCCGCATTAGTTCTAAACACCAGTACCAGGCCAAGCACAACGCCGGTATATTCAAAGGGAGTCACCTCCAAATGTGGCAATGGTAGCCAGTAATAATCAAGCATCACTAATAGTAAAGGATAACAAGACATTAACAGCAGTCCCGGTAAAATACGTGGCGTTACTGACCCCCGCCACATTAAGGCACCATGCAAAAAACCTGGAGATTCATCCTTATTACTATGCAACTTTACCGATTTTTTCATATTGATAACCTTAACCCGCCAATTAAAAACTAACCCACCGAACCTTCCAAACTCAAGCCCAGCAATGCTTGCGCTTCTACCGCAAATTCCATTGGCAGCTCCTTAAACACTTCTTTACAAAAACCGTTAACGATCATTGAAACCGCATCTTCTGCTGAAAGTCCGCGTTGCTGACAAAAAAATAACTGGTCTTCGCTAATTTTGGACGTGGTCGCTTCATGCTCAACTTGCGCTGAAGGCTGCTTGACCTCAATATACGGAAACGTATGCGCACCGCATTTGTCACCAACCAACAAGGAATCGCACTGGGTATAGTTACGGGCATTTTCTGCGCCTTTAAGTACCTTGACCAAACCACGATAGGTGTTTTGAGCTTTACCCGCAGAGATGCCCTTGGACACAATCGTGCTGCGGGTATTTTTACCGATATGAATCATCTTGGTGCCGGTATCGGCTTGCTGATAATTATTGGTCAGCGCCACTGAATAAAATTCACCAACGGCATTATCACCCGTCAAAATACAACTGGGGTATTTCCAGGTAATCGCCGAACCGGTTTCCACCTGTGTCCAGGACACCTTGGAATTATCACCACGACAATCGGCACGTTTGGTAACGAAGTTATAAATGCCGCCGAGGCCGTTTTTATCACCCGGATACCAGTTTTGCACAGTCGAATATTTGATAACGGCATCTTTCATCGCTATCAATTCAACTACCGCCGCATGTAGCTGATTTTCATCGCGCATAGGCGCGGTACAGCCTTCAAGATAGCTGACATGACTGCCTTCATCGGCAATAATCAGGGTTCTTTCAAATTGCCCGGTATTGGCGGCGTTAATTCTAAAATACGTTGATAACTCCATCGGACAACGCACGCCTTTGGGAATATAAACAAACGATCCATCGGTAAATACGGCGGCATTTAAAGCGGCAAAATAATTATCGGTATGCGGCACGACTGAACCCAGATACTGCTTGATCAACTCGGGATGCTCGCGCAACGCTTCAGAAATAGGGCAAAAAATAACCCCCGCATCTTTCAGCTTGCCTTTAAAAGTCGTTGCCACCGATACGCTATCAAAAACAGCATCAACCGCGACACCGGCCAAACGCTCTTGCTCATCCAATGGAATACCCAGCTTTTTATAAGCCTCCAGAATTTGCGGATCGATTTCATCGAGACTTTTAGGGCCGTCTTCCTTGCGCTTGGGCGCAGAGTAATAACTGATCGCTTGATAGTCTATCGGGGCAAAATTAACAAATGCCCACTCTGGAGATTTTAGGGTTTGCCAATGCCGGAAGGCCTTTAAGCGGTACTCAAGCATAAACTCAGGTTCATTCTTGACCTTCGACAGCTTATGAATGACTGCTTCATCCAATCCTGGCGGAAAGGTATCGGTGTCCAATTCAGTCACAAACCCCTGCTTGTATTCCTGATTGATCAGTGTGTTAATTTCTTGTGCGCTTGCTGACATAAAAAACTCTCTAAATCTAACGATATAAACTGGCGACGGGAATCAAGATTTCCTGTTTCCAGGCTGAATCCTGCGAAAGAACTGGCCTAATCATATCTGCCAACGTCACTGACTCTAAGGCATTATGAATGGCCTCATTAATTAAACTCCAGTTGCCGCGAATGTCACAACCGGCTGCCTGTTCGCAGCCCTGCCGGGAAATACTGCATTCGGTTAATGCAATCGGCCCTTCCAAAGCACTAATAACAGCTGCAACGGTAATTTTTTCGGGCGCTCTGGCTAACGTATAACCGCCCTTGGCACCGCGCGTAGAAATCAGCAACTTGGCGTTGACCAACAGCTTAAGAATCTTACTCACCGTGGGCAGGGCAATGCCGGTTACTGATGCTATTTCCATAGCGGCATGCAGTTGCGTATCATCTCTGGCCATAAAGCTTAAAATGACTGTTGCATAATCTGTTAATTTACTTAACCGTAACATATCTGCTCCAAATAATTGTGTACCATTATAGTACTATTTAATTTCGCAGTAAAGAGCTTGGTAATTATCAGCTAAATAAAGCCACTGCAATCGCACTGATTTTTGCTTATAAAACACCCACCCCCCAGACAGACTATTTTTTGTTTAAGGCTCTAAAGCTTGCCAATTACCAGCTTGACCGTATAATTGCAAGCGACTGCAAGTTACTGCAATAAACTTAAGCAGATTACTTAATCAACCACGAAGACACACCATTTTTACCTTGGTTTTTCTTCGTGAACTTCGTGTCTTCGTGGTGAATAACTCTCTTATTAATACGGATGGATGGTTTAGTCGTTCTCATTCCTTTGCTGCCCTTTATCGCGGCCGCACTGATCGGCATCGGTCAGTTATCAGGCGCACTTCGCGGCGAAACCAGTGAAGGCACAACGGCAATTATCGCTTCCTGGGCTCTCAGCATGTCCTGCCTGCTGGCCTTGGTATTGCTGGGCGCTGACTTGCTCAACAAAAACACGGGGCAATTGAATGTAGGGCAATGGCTAAGCAGTGATACTTTAAGCATTCCGGTAAATTTTATCACCACGGGGTTTAATGTCAGATTAGCCGCTTTGTTTTCTGTGCTGTTGGTTATTGTCATGCACTTTTCCATCAATTACATGCACAGGGAAACAGGCTTTCACCGCTTTTTCTTTATTTTGAGCCTGTTTGCTTCGGGTATGCTGTTACTGGTGTTATCGGGCAATGCTGTCGGTACTTTTTTCGGCTGGGAGATTGCCGGACTCTGTTCTTACTTGTTGATCGCCTACGCCTATCAGCGTCCGATTGCGACTATCAATGCCACGCGGTTTTTTATCACTAGCCGTATCGGTGATGCCGGCTTTATTCTGGGGATAACATTAAGCTATACGTGGGCAGACAGCATTAACTGGAATGATTTGAATGCCGTTTCGGCGCAACTCAGCCGGGGTGAAGCGACCGGAATTGCCTTGTGTTTTACTCTGGCGGCATTGGCAAAATCAGCGCAACTGCCTTTTACACCTTGGTTGGCAAGAGCCATGGAAGAGCCAACACCCTCAAGTGCCGTATTTTATGGCGCGATTATGATCCACGCCGGTGTTTATCTTGTCTGTGTGTTACAACCCGTTTTTGAACAAGCGACCTTTGCTATGGCGGTGCTTGCAGTAGTCGGTGGCATAACCGCCGTTTATAGCGTTATCGTTGGCTTAACCCAAACGGATGTGAAGAGTTCGCTGTTTTTTGCCACGTCAGGTCAACTGGGCCTGATGTTTCTGGCCTGTGGATTGGGCTTTTGGCAACTGGCCAGTTGGCACCTTTGTGCCCATGCGGTAGTCCGTTGCTATCAGTTCTTAACCGCACCTTCATTGAGGCACACTGTACAGGGCAATCCGGTAAAACCGCTTACGCCGTTCATCGCCCGACTACGCCGGGCTTATATTGCGTCATTACAGTATTTCTGGCTGGCTCCAATAACCGATTGGAGTTTAGTAAGGCCGCTTCAACGACTGGCTCACGATCTTGGCTATTTTGATGACCATATTCTTGATCCGATTATAGGAGCACCTGCCGCTACCATTCGTACCCTATTATCACGGACACAACGGGAAGAAAAAAAGCCGGAAACCCAAGCCCGAAAACTGGGACACGCCGTCAATAAATTCGAGCAGTTAATCTTAAGACCGCGTTATCTGGTACTCTTTGTATTAATAACCTTGTTGATTGTATTTTAAAATACCAATGACACCCACAGCAGGGCATCAATTAAGCCCGGAATGCTTATAAACAGACTATCAAAAACATTATCAATCGATTTGTTGTGGATTTACCTTTGATGGATATTACCGTTACGCCTTGGTCAGAATCTGCGGCCTTCCCGCTATTAAGTACATTGACGCTGGTTCCACTTGCGGCCATGGTCGCAATTCTGTATTCACGCTCGTCGACTATTGCCCTGCGTTTTGGCTTTGCCGGAACGCTGTTGACCGTGTTACTCAGCCTTTATCTGTTGGCTATTTTCGATTCAGCTAATCCCGGCATTCATCTGGCCGAACAGCTGCACGTTGGCTGGTTCAGTTACACTGTCGGTGTTGATGGCGCGAATATTTTATTTATTCCATTAACCGCTGTTTTAACCTTTCTGGCTCTGATTTATACCTTAATCACCCGACATGTCACGGACCGGTTGTTTATTGCCTGCCTGCTGGGTTATGAAGGCATACTAATCGGCGCTTTTGCGGCGCTTAACCTGATGCAATTTTGGCTATGGTGTATGCTGGAAATTATCCCGGTCGTTCTATTGACCACTCATGCCGGAACCGGACAAAACCGACGCTGGGTCGCCACCCTGCTGCTGCAATATTGGGGCAGCGGTTTGCTAATGACTCTGGCCGGCTTTATGCTACTGGCTTTTGGCTTAATTGACTCAGATCATGCGCTAACGTTTGACTGGGTGACGATAAAACAGAACAACGCCTATCTACATGACGAAGTGTTGATTTTTGTACTCCTGTTCTTTGGCTTTGCCATTCGAATGCCGTTATTTCCGTTTCATGGCTGGCTGCCGCTACTTGCGGAACAAGGCACGGTAGCCAGTTGCGCCATTTTTATGGTCGGCTTAAAACTGGGCATTTATGCCGTCATTCGTTTTATTTTGCCACTCGTTCCCGGTGTCGCTGAACAATGGGCAGGATTTGTCTTGACCTTAAGTCTGATCAGTATTTTTTATGGTGCATTACTGGCTCTGATGCAAATTAATAGCCGCCGGTTGCTGGCCTTTGCTGTCGTTAGTCATACGGGAATGTTGGTTATTGGACTTTTCTGTTTTAACGAATACGGTCTGGAAGGCAGTCTGTTATTATCTATTACTTATGGACTTGCCACAGCGGGCATGTTGTTCAGTGTGGGTTTGATTTATGAACGCACAGGCACTGCTTTTATCCCGCGTCTGGGCGGCCTGTTTGATACCCATTCTGCCATCGCCTTACTGTTTTTAATCTCCGCACTCAGCACGATGGTTATGCCAGGCTATGATGCCGCGCATTTGCTCATTGAAGGCGTTATTGAAGAAGACGGTTGGTTACTGGCGATTGTGATATTAACAGGCAACGTGTTGATGGCGGTTTTTCTGCTTCGGGCTTTTCAACAGATATTTATAGCAACCCCCAAGCGAGCGCATCAACCTTACCGCAGCAGCCATCATCCGCTTGGCAAAGAGCGCATTATCACCGGAGTAATTTGCTCATTACTGATTGTTACCGGCTTTTACACAACACCATGGCTGGATTATATAAAGCAGGAGGCGACCGATCTAAGCGAACTTTACCCCATGCACAGCAGCCAAAAGACCGATAAAATAAATCCGCGAATCAAGGACGAACAACATGAATGAAGCCGGTTTTCCGCTGCTAAGCCTTGTTATTTTGTTGCCTTTATTGGGAGCCATTGCAACCGGTGTTACCTGCAACATAAAACAAGCTAAAAAGATCGCCTTGGCTTTTGCCAGTCTCGAACTGATCCTGACACTCAGCGTATTGGCCTTGTTTAATACCGCTGAAAGCAACCTCTTTCAACTAGTCGAACAATACGCCTGGATACCCGGCCTGAATATTGAGTTTTTGATTGGTATCGATGGCATTTCGGTCTTATTTTTGCCGATGTCAGCGCTGTTAACGCTGATGGCGATTATGGCTTCCTGGAATTCGGTACAACACCGGCACCGATTTCATTTTGCCCTGTTATTGGCGTTGGAAAGCGTCACTCTCGGCGTATTTTTGGCACTGGATACGGTGCTGTTTTTTTTATTCTGGGAACTGACTTTGCCGCCCATCTTCTTTTTGATCGGCTTATGGGGCATAGGCCCGATGCGGCGCAGCGCAGCAATGAAATACACGCTGTTTATGCTGTTTGGCGGCATTCCGTTATTATTTGCCATTATCATACTGGCCGTTAACCATGCTGCAGCCATGAATGGTGCCATTCCTCAGAATCTGTCCTTCAGCTTGCCGGAACTCTTGGAAACACCATTACCGGATAACATGCAAGCGATTGTATTTTTTCTGCTCTTGGCAGGTTTTGCCGTTAAAGCGCCCTTAATACCTTTTCATACCTGGTTGCCCACGGTTACTATGGAAGGACCTACGCAAATAACCGCCCTTTTAGTTGGCCTAAAGCTCGGCGTTTACGGCATATTGCGCTTTACCCTGCCTTTAGCGCCTTCCGCTGCGGTTGAGTACAGTTGGGCCTTGGGGATTTTAGGGGCGATTACCCTTATTTATGGCGCATTGATTGCCTTGCAACAAACCAATTTACGCCGCTTACTGGCTTACGCCAGCATCAGTCACGTTGGCTTGGTGATAATCGGTATCGCCTCGTTAACGATGCAAGGCCTTCAAGGTGCTATTTTTCAACTCGTTAATTTTACCCTGATTGCCAGCTCCCTGATGCTGATTTCCGGTTTTATTCAACATCGACTCGGCAGTACCGAAGTCATACACTTGGGTGGCTTGGCTAAAGTAATGCCACGTTTAACCAGTTTTTATTTTCTGTTCGCACTGGCCAGTATCGGCGTACCCGGTACTAGCGGTTTTCCCGCTGAATTATTATTAATTATTGGTGCCTTAACCGCTCACCACAGTGTCGGTATTGCAGCACTGGCGGGCGCTGTGCTCAGTGCAGCTTATATGCTGTCGTTTACCCGTCGGGCATTTTTCGGCCCTGTCACTCAAGCCGCTGTTAATCAGATACAGGATTTACGTCCGCGTGAACTGGCTTTGTTGTGTGTACCCGCGTTGTTAATTATAGTACTTGGGTTCTTTCCTGACAGTGTGCTTAACATCAACAAGCTGGCTGCAGAAGCTTGGTTGTCCCGTTTGCTGGATCAACCCATGCTGGAAAATAACAGGCTTACCGAATTAGTGAAGCGCTAAAAGCAACCACTCATAACCAGTAGTTGATCAATCGGTTTTTATTCACCACGAAGACACGACGTTTTTATTTTGGTTTTTCTTCGGTAATTATTCAGTCCCCCTCTTTGAAAAAGAGGGGTTAGGGGAGATTTTATTAGATAAATCCCCCTCAATCCCCCTTTTTCAAAGGGGGAGGTGAACAACTACTTTCTTCGTGTCCTTCGTGTCTTCGTGGTGATAATCTTTTAAGGTTTTTTATCCAATCGTTGACCCAATCTTACAATACTCAGGAGTATGCAATGAACACAAGCCATGAAGCACGCCCGCCCTTTCCGCCATTTACCTATGAGACGGCAACCCAAAAGGTTCGACTGGCCGAAGATGGCTGGAACCATCAAGATCCGCAACGTGTCGCTTTGGCTTATACGGTCGATAGCCAGTGGCGAAACCGTGCCGAATTTCTGATAGGTCGCGAGCAAATCATCGAATTTCTTACCCGAAAATGGGCAAAAGAACTCGACTACCGCCTAATCAAAGAACTCTGGGCTTTTAACGGCAACCGAATCGCCGTCCGGTTTGCCTACGAGTGGCATAATAACAGCGACGAATGGTTTCGTTCTTACGGCAATGAAAACTGGGAATTTGATCAGTACGGTTTAATGCAGCGTCGCTACGCAAGCATTAACGATTTACCGATTAAAGAAGCTGACCGCAAATTCCTCTGGCCGCAAGGTCGCCGTCCTGACGATCACCCGGGTTTAAGCGACTTGGGGCTTTAGGCTACCTAAGTTGGGACAGTTTAAGGTTAAATCGTTCGCTGAGCGGAGTCGAAGCGGACAACTCGCTTCGACTCCGCTCAGCGAACGGTCTCTTTTGATGATTTATCATTAAGTTAAGCCTTTTTGTTTGTCCCGTTTTAAGTGAGTAGCCGGACTTTAAGCACTAAAAATAAAGCGTTTTTATGGTAAGTGCCGTCAAATTATTTTATGATGGCTTATCTTAACTTGCTTAAGGAATGTCTCATGGCTATTAAGGATTGGCCTGCGGAAGATAGACCCAGAGAAAAATTGTTACAACGGGGTTCAGATGCCTTAACCGATGCCGAGCTGTTGGCTATTTTTTTACGAACGGGCGTACCGGGTAAATCAGCGGTGGACTTAGCCCGGGACTTGCTGAATGACTTTGGTTCTTTAAAAGCCTTGCTGAATGCAAACCAAGAACACTTTTGCAAGGCACACGGCTTGGGGAGCGCCAAATATGCCCAACTTCAGGCTGTACTGGAAATGGCCAAACGCCATTTTAAAGAAGTGCTTGAACGCGGCAGTGCCTTAACCAGTCCGGAAATTACCCGCGCTTATCTCAGCGCCCAATTACGTGGTTACAGTTACGAAGTATTTGCCTGTTTATTTCTGGATAACCAGCACCGGGTTATCAAACTGGATGAATTATTCAGGGGAACCATCGATGGCGCCAGCGTTTATCCCAGAGAAGTCGTCAAACAAGCGCTGTATTATAATGCGGCGGCCGTCATTTTTGCCCATAATCACCCATCCGGCATTACCGAACCCAGCCAGGCCGATAAACAAATCACCGATAAACTTAAACAGGCGCTAACGTTGTTCGATATTCGCGTACTGGATCATTTTATTATTGGCGACGGCGATCCTTATTCTTTTGCCGAACATGGCTTGCTGTAAAATTCCATTGCAAAAGTCATCCGCTGACAGGCCGGAATAAGGCTTTTCGAGCGCAAGCGAGAATAAGCGTTTCCGGCACTCTGTACGATATGCCGGGATTGGGAATGCGCCTACAATGGAGGTCAGGCAGAGCCTGACCTCCACGAGTTGCACAGACTCCCGAACTCCGGCAGGCACTTGTGTATAACGACGAGCGCCAGGCTTGGGTGGCCTAATTCCTGCTTTGCTTATTATAGCTGCCACCAGAATCAAACATTAAAAACTTGAAGATTGAGTAAATGGGCAATTTTGGAACATTAATTAAAAAATCGGCTGTAGAAAGTCTGGTTCTGCGGTATTATCGCTCACTATTTACTTTATTACGGAAACTCACGATGACACAAGATGAATTAAAACAAAAAGTGGCTCAAGCCGCTTTGCATTATATTAAAGATGTCGGCATTATCGGCGTTGGTACAGGCTCTACGGTGAAACATTTCATCGATTTTTTGGGCGATTTTAGAGCGGATATTGAAGGCGCAGTCTCCAGCTCTGAAGTGAGCACCGCACACTTAAAAAAAGTCGGTATTCCGGTATTTGACTTAAACGCAGTCGGTACCTTGGATGTTTATATTGATGGGGCTGATGAAGTGAGCCCTCACAAGCATTTGATTAAAGGCGGCGGTGGCGCTTTAACCCGTGAAAAGATTATTGCCGCAGCCAGCAAGCAGTTTGTTTGTATTGTCGATGAGACTAAATGCGTTGATGTGTTGGGTGCATTTTCCCTGCCGGTTGAAGTGATTCCCATGGCGAGAAGTTATGTTGCCAGAGAACTGGTTAAATTAGGCGGTCAGCCGGTGTGGCGGGAGAACTATATCACCGATAACCACAACGTTATTCTTGATGTTCATAACCTGAGTATTATGGAACCGGTTAAGCTGGAACAAATCATCAATAACATTACCGGCGTTGTTACCAACGGCCTTTTTGCCATGCGCCCTGCCGATGTTGTGTTAATCGGCAAAGGTACAGAAGTTATTACCCAGTAATTTTTTTCTGTCGATCAGGGCTCTTTATACCCTGAAGCGCAAAACGTGAGTGACGGGGTTGTAAACCCCGTCACGCTTGGTGTCCCCGCCACACAACTACTTCAGCAATTAATGAATTCCCTTTTGTTGCAGGCTTAAATTGGTGGTTCCGTCTTGGGATACTTCTTCCTGATAAATACCCGTTAATTTACGCTTAAACTCATTAGAAATCACCCTGGAATCCTGCTTGCTTGCTACCACGCGCGGCGTGATCAGGACAACCAGCTCTGTTTTTTCATTTATCTTTTTAGTACTCCCGAACAATGCTCCTATTAACGGCAAGTCGTGTAAATAAGGAATCCCAGATTTGGTTTCAGTTACCGAGTTGTCAATTAAGCCGCCCAATACTATAGTTTCCCCGTCATGTACCGCCACGTTACTTTCAATTTCTTTTTTATCAATAATAGGCGAATTAATGCCTGCAATTGTTTTGTCAGCCACTTTACTAACAATTTGCTTGAGCTTCATAATCACCATGCCGTTCGCATTCACTCTGGGCGTAACCTCCAGGGTAACGCCGGTATCTTTATATTGAATCGAATTAGCTACATTGCCTGTTGGAGCGTTAACAGTCGTTATGGTACCTGTTTGTATGGGCACTTGTTGACCGACATTTATTCTCGCTTTTTGGTTATTTAACACCATTAACGACGGCGAAGAAATCACATTGATATTATCTTGGGAGGCTTGTGCACTTAACAAGGCTTGCAACTGTCCCGAAGTGTAGAAAGCGGAAAGTCCCTGCGCGCCTACTGCCGCTAAGCTAGCTAACCCCGGCGGGGTATTTGTACTGGCAATTGCACTCCCCCCATGCTTAAAATACCACGATATGCCGTACTGCAAGTTCCCCAATAAGCCAACCGACACTACCGTCGCATCAATCAGCACCTCTAAGGGCATCACATCCAACTGGGTAATTACCGGCAGTATCACTTCGTAGTCCTGCGCGGTAGCAACAATAACGATGGAATTATTGGCCTCATCCGCAATAATTTTTACCTTGCCGATGTTGGATATTGAGCCGCCACCAGTCGCTAAATTGCCTGCCAGCGCTTCTTTATCAGGATCATTGGTAGCGAAGGCACCCGGATTGCCCGCTGATGAATTTTCATCAGACTGATTGACGGCAAAAGTGCCCATATTGCCGGTCGGCATTCCACTTGAATTGGACGGACTACCCCCTAAATTGGACGGCGTATTACTCGTACCAAAGGGTGAACCGCCCGTATTGGACGGCGAATTACCGGTATTGGTCGGGTCTTGATTTGACATGGTGTCAGCCGTTTCCCCCGGCGCAATCGAGGCCGAAGTGTCTTTGCTTTTGGAGCCGGTAAAAATCTGGTTTAGCGTGGCCGCCAATTTTTTCGCTTCAGCATGTTGAACTTTATAGACATTAACTCCGCCGCCGGACGCCGTGTTGGCTTTATCCAGCCTGAATATCCAGTCTTCAATATCGTCCAGATAATGCGCCTGATGGGTGACCGCCAAAACGGCATTTAAGCGCTGTATCGGGATAAACTGAAAAAACTCGGACTTCTCGCCTTTACCCTTTTGATAAAAAACAGTTTGCAGCTCTTCAATCACGGTTTTAGGATCTACATGGGTCAAGGGAAACAAGCCAAACGAGCGGCCCTTTAACACATCAATATCAAACGTGCCTATCATATCCAGCACCCTGGCTATTTCATCGGCGGTTCCGGAAGCTACCAGAATATTGCGCTTGGCATCCACCGTCAGGATGGTTTTTTCATGTACCAAGGGTTTTATAATGTCGACAATATCCTGAACACCCACATTTTTAACCGGTATCACCCGGGTTTGATACCCTGACCTGCTGGCTGACATGTCTGAAAGAAATAAAGCATCGGCGGTCGGTTCAATATGATAAATTTTGCCATTCTTAATCAACGCCGCATTATTCATGCGCAACACCATTTCCAAGGTAGGCAGTAATTCTTCCTTGGTTAAGGGATCCGTGGTTTGCAAAGTCACTTTACCGGCTACTTTGGGGCTGAGTACATAGTTTTGCCCGAGTATATCGCCCAAGATAACTTTTGCCACTTCGCCAAGATCAGCCTCGTCAAAATTAAGGCTGTAAGAACCGGTGCCCGTTGGCCCCGCGTTTCTGTTTTGTTGGGTAGCACCGGATACAAAACGATCTGTCCCTCGATACAATTCAGCGGGAGTTTCAACAACGGGCGGTTTGTTTTCCAATTGCTTAAAAACGTCATTCATTTCTTGCTTTTTTACAGGATTCAACGGTAATTTGGCGGATTGCTTAAACGGTAATAACTCACAACCCACCAACGACAAACCCATAACCAGAACGCAGGCGTTTGTGGTTAGTTTTTTAAAATCATTCATTCGGATTCTCGGGTTCGCCTTCTGCGGGAGGTGGTGGTTGGTTATCTTCTTCTGGTTGGGGTGCATTAGGCTGGTTCGGTACATTAGGTAGGTTCGGTAGGTTCGGTACATTGGTTTTTGGGGTTGAATCTTTCAATTTTGGTTTTCTGAGCAGTAACTCTTTTTCTTGAGTACCTTGTTTAAACACGGCTCTGTCCGTACTAATTTGAGTCAGCTTCCAACCATCAAGATCAGCGCCTATGCTTATCTTACGATAATTATCTTTAGCCGCTTTGGATTTGGCGCGACTAAATAATCCTGACAAACCTTTAGTGGTGGTATAAATCCCGCTCAGCTCCCAATCAAAGACAACAGCAACCGCAGCGGCGGCGCTGGCTTGCTCTTCTTCAGGCGTGGGTTCATCGACGGGTTTTCTGCCTTTAATAAATAAGGGCTTGGCCACCAAATCGGTATAACCGGCTTCAGTTTGTTTGGTTAGTTCTATGGTCGGCATTTCATCGTGTGCGGATTTTTTTTCTGGTGTCGTAATTGCCATCAACACTTGCTTTTGCGTCCAGCCCGCATAGAACCACTCACCGATTATAATCAGGATCAACATCAGGCAAACAATGCCTAACACAGACATAAGTTTAATGTTCATTGTGCTTTTTTTCTCATAAAACTGACCGCCTGAAAATTAACGTTCAATTCATTACTGGACTCGATTTGGCGCGTCGTTCTGTTTCTGGTGCCACGCATGGGTCTTATATCAATCTGGTCAATAATAATCAACGGTGTCGCGGTTTCTATCTTGTAAAGTACCGCCCGCAATTCTTCACTAGTGCCGGTCATTCTTACCCTAACGGTTATTCGACTAAAGTTGTCCTTATTGCTGACGGGAAGCGCTTGGGTACTGCTCAATTGTCCTCCGGCATCGACAATCGCTTTTTTTATAAACTCCTGCATTTCGGCAGAAGCCAACGCATCCGTTTCCTGACTGTTAAAATAGCCCTGCGTCTCATGCTGCTGTTTTAAATTGGCTATACTGGCAATAACGGTTTCTTTTTCTGCTAATATACGCTCATATTGCTGTAACTTAAAAACAAGACTATTTTTAACCTCGTCCAACTCCATTTTTTTGCCAACAACCGGTACAATAATAACCAAAACAACAACCAATATGACGATAACCAATAACCCTAAAGCAATCCAGCGCTGTTGTAGTTCAGGCGAAAACAGGGCGCGTATTTTATCTTTATTCACTGGCAATCCCTCCTGCTTTGGCCACATCAACCGTAATCTGAAAGCGTTCAAGCTTGCTAATGCTATCTTGGGTGACGGGCGAAGCAAAGCGGGCATTTTCAAACAATTCAGACGCTTCCAAAACGGCTATCAGGGTTGAAGCGGCCGGCGATTCGCCTTGTATCTGTAAATGTCCGTCCGAGTATTGTGCATAGCTCAGCCAGGTATCATCTTTAATGAGTGCGCTTAAGGTATTCAACATCACAATGACTTCCGGCGTCTCGCTTTTCTCTTTAAGTAACTGGCGGGTTTCGTCTATCACCGCATCAATTTCTTTTTGCAATGCCTTAACCTTTTTGGCATCCTTCTCCAGCGCATCGGCCTTTATCTGTAAGACGTTAACGGTTTGATATTCAAGCACTACCGGCATCACTATAACAGCCATTAGCAACAAACCGGTCAACGTTATCAGCCCCCAGTGCATTAAACCCGGTAATTTTGCAGTTTTTTGTCTTAGCTTTTCGGGTAAAAGATTATAAGAATAGTCGAGGTCATCCAGATTATTAGGCGTACCTTCATAATCGACAAACCACAGCGACAGGCCCAGTGCCTTGATGTCGTCATAGAGTCCATCAAGTAATTCCCGAGGTGTTAATATCAACATGACCCTGATTTGTCCGGGCTCGTTTACAACGTCCAGCGGCTTAACGGCAAAATAAACCTGTTCCGCCTTAAACGGTGTATAGCGATCCAATTCGTAAGCGACAACCTGCTCAAGATTTTCTTTTGCCGCCGCAGGCAAGCCAAGCTCTTTTTGAATGGCATCATGACCCGTTAATCTGAGTATTACTTTAGCTTTTTCAAGACGCTCATCTTTTTCACAAAGGCGCTGAAAGGTGAGTTCTCTGGCGGCACTTTCGGGTATTTCCAGCGTTTCACTTTGCCCGTTGCTCACATAACTTAGTACTAACTGACTGCCTTCAGGACGTATGATGATGAAGCCTTGATGGTCATTAACCAGCTCCTTGATTTTTTCCGGCACCAAAAAAGCAAGTTCCCGCTTCCACCAGCGAAAGAACTGTTTAAAATTAAGGTCAATTGTTGAGTTCAGGTTCAGCATACTGTTTCACTAATAAATTACTCATTGCATCGGTAAATAATGATGCCTTGTTTGCGGTTGCATTTTGCCATTTCAATACCTCAAACGGGCTTGGGCTTGTCTGGGTATTGCCGGATTTTTTTATCACCGCACTGATCAAGGCTCTTGATCCGTCAGCCATAAACGCTTCAGAAA
>Ga0208613_1000236_pt1 | contig 19180 bp, 20 predicted proteins | sample CryBogmetaGMA6M_FD_184543 | JGI IMG/M metagenome (GOLD analysis project Ga0208613, IMG submission 184543) | Freshwater microbial communities from Crystal Bog, Wisconsin, USA - MA6M (SPAdes) | ecosystem: Environmental > Aquatic > Freshwater > Lake | place: Crystal Bog, Wisconsin, USA | collected... | reverse complement strand
TATGCCCATACATGGTTTGATTAGTGGTAAGATCCGTACCCGCCCGTTTTAGTCCCGTCTGCATGGATCATGCACGGGTTCCATACTCCGGGAGGGACCGGGTGATTAATATCGTAACAAGTGGTGTTCGGTGTAACAGGTTCTACAGGTCCATGATGGGGATGTGTAGCTGTTACTTTTGCCTTTTGTGGTTGTGGTGAGTCACTTTGACTCACTTTTGAGTCACTTTTAGCCGTTGTGGCTGTTTGGCTTGTGGTTGAGGCGGTTGCCTGTGAGGCGTTTTGTGTCACCTGTGCCTTTGCACATGCGTTTAAATAGCTCTGATATTGTGCGGGTGACATGGTGTAGTCAGGTTCGGGTAACAGGAAAGCGACGGCGATGATCGCTAATGCGATAATGCAGGCCATTAAGAGCGTGGCAGCGATAAAGCCGCGCCAGTAGTTGTATTTGCGTTCGCTTGTTTTCATATAGTTATTGATTGATTAATTGTAGGTCGTTATATCGTTTAATAATAGCGTCTTGCACGTTTTCCCATGTTTTAAATCCGACTATAAACTTCTCAAGGGGATCATTTCCCTTAATAAGTGCAGTGTCTATATAAACAGTTACATGTTTATAGGTCGAAGCTATTGCCTTTGGGGTACGCTTTTTACCTTCGTATACGAGCGATAAGGTAACTTCGGGAAGTTGTTTAATATCAAGTAATGTTTCAGTTATAGTATTTTCAAATAGTCCAGCTTCGTTTTTCTTATCTAATAGGGTAATTGTTTTTGTATATCGTTTCATATATTTATAGTTTAATTAGTTGATAGTTTGTAGCCAGTCTTCAAACTTAAGCGGGAATTGATAGAATCCAACACTTGCGACGTATTCTGCGAAGCGTTCGCGCGCTACATTGTCGCGTAGATATTCGTAAGTGTCGGGATTAGTGGTTTTAAGTTTCTTGTGAAATTTCGGGAGGAATGTTGAAATGTGGTGCATATGGTTAAGCTAAAAACTCTGTTATTGTCTTTATAATCTCTTCGCCCTCCATATTCCATAAGTGTGTCATGCCTGTAATTTCTGGTGTATTCACAACTCCTTTTGTTTCGAGCATTTCGTAACCTGTAAGCTCTTTGATCTTCGCGCGCAATCGTGAGTCGCCTCCGAATGTTTCTTTAACTACGTGAGACATGTTATAGGTTCGATCAGTGTCAATAAGATCTATTTTCCAAACTCCATATGACCAGTTAGCGTTGCGTGGGTGATTGTATCCAATGCGTGATAGTGTAATGATTTTCATAAAATTAGTAGTTTTACGAAAAGGGCGGTTTTAGTGTTAAAAACGAGGTTTTCCGCCTGTTTTTGCCCTTTTCTATTGTTATTATGGCATAGTGCGGTTGCATATGCAACTGAAATGAGAAAAAAACTGTGGATAAGTCGGGATTTTTGGGGTTTTTTCGTGGTTAGAACACAGAAGTTGGGTTGGTGTCAAGGATTTTAGGTTGCAGACCTCGGGGGTGGTTTTAGCATTATACCATGAAAATGGGTTGTCAAGTCTTGACACGTCGAAGGAAATTTATGGTGTAATTTTTTGGCGTTTTTTGACGTTTTTTAAAAACCCTTATTTTACAAGGGTTTTCGTTTTTTGACTTGCATACCTCGGTTGCATATTTGCATACCTAAATTTTTGAGGTGTGCAAGCAAACGAGCCTTATGTAGCAACGTATAATGGAAAAATGGGGGGTATTTGCATACCTAAGGGCATTTTTCCCTATATATGCCTGGAGCGTATATGGGGTGTTTTATGTATATAGTACATATATAAAAAGGTATGCAAGGTATGCAAGTTAGATAACTAACCTTGTGGTATAAGGGTTTTTCCTTGCTTGCATACCTATTTTTGATTTGCATACCCCTGCAAGGTGTTTTTGGATGGTTTTTTAAGGGAATGGAAAAATAGTTTTTTAGATTTTTGGTTATTTTTGGAAAAAAACTAGACAAAAACCACTATTTTAGGTGAAATACTGTTTCACGAATTTGTACTTTTTCGGGCTTTGAGGCGTTTTGAGTGCCAAAAAGCCGTAAAAAGGCATATAATATAACTATGAAAAAGAAAACTACACCAAAAAAACAATGCGTCTCTTGCGCAAATAAGCGTAAAATTGCCAATGAAAGCTTTCTTAGTCGATCAGCCAATCTATTAAAACGCCTAATTTTACAGGCAAAATAATTTTATGGCGTTTAGACCTCAAGAAATGATGGCGAGAAAAGCTGTTGAAATAATGAAACACAATGGCGGAAATCGTAAAGCTGCTATGATCGAGGCAGGATATTCACCAACTTCGGCAAGTAGCGGAAATATTGTAAAAGGAAAAATATGGTCGGAATTAATAGAAAAAGAAATTGGCGACAAGTTTTTAGCCAAGGAGCATAAGAGCTTGATCAAAGCAGGAAAGCTTACCACTGAACAATTTCCAATGGGACCAAAGGACGAAGCACAAAAGGCAGAATGGCTCGAACGTGATCGCCAAAATGCCATTGATAAAGGTCTTATTTATAATGAGCAAGACTATTTGACAGATAAAGATATCATTGACATGTTCGCTGAGGCAAATTGTAATGTTCGCCGTATTGTGCGAGGTGATGCGATACGAATGGTTTATTATATCGCCCCAGACAATCGCACTAAAAAAGATGCCGTTGAAATGGCTTACAAAATCAAAGGCAGATATCAAGCCGACACCGTTGTTATGCCGATACAACCGAACGTCGATACCGAAAATGCGGTTTTTAATGTTTTAAATGTATTTATGGAAAACAACAGATCGCTTGATAGCGTTAGTGACGAACTACTACAAAACAATGATGATGATCCGATCGCAGGGTAAATACGCCATTATGGCAAAAAGCGACCGCGTATAATGCCTTATAGGCTCTTAGAAATAATCACTTGATATGAATACACCACTCGATATATTAAAAAAAGGCGATCCCGCAGAACTGCTTGCACTGTTTAGATTTACACTCGATGAACCAGATAAAATGATTTTACTTCGTTTCGGTTTTTGGGCACGTTACTTTTTTCCGAAATATTTCAAAGAGAATGACGCAGAGTTTCATAGGCATATCGACGAACTAAACTTATTGGCTTATCGTGGAACGATCAGATCATTTACAGATATTGTGTTTCGTGGTGGTGCAAAGACTACACGTACAAAACTATTTATTGCATTCTGTATACTCAATGATAAAAACACGCATCGCCGATTCTATAAGATACTTACTAAGGATGCAGCGAACAGTAAACAGTCAGTAACGGATATATACAATATGTTTGTGCAAGATCGCGTCAGAGCCTTATACCCTTTGACGTTTCAAAAGACTGATCAGAAGCGCGAGGAAAGTATGGCCGCATTCACTACGGCAAACGGCGTAAAAGTCAAAGCGGGAACCGTAGGGACGGACCAGCGTGGAGCCTTGCAAGAAGATGCCCGACCAGACTTTATATGGTTTGACGACTTTGAGACACGCAAGACACTGCGTAGTGCCGTAGAGACTAAAGCCATTTTCGATAACATGGAGGAGGCACGTACAGGGTTATCAAGTAACGGATCATGCGTTTATACCTGTAACTATATATCAGAGCGCGGTAATGTTCATAAGCTTGTAATTAAGCAGAATGAACAGAATCGCGTATTGATAGTACCCATCATAAAAAATGGTGTGCCTACGTGGTACCACTCGATCGACTATATCAAGCAGAAGCAACAGGATGCGGAAGACTTTGAAGGCGAATATCTCTGTGAGCCTGCAAGTGGTAAAGACGTACTGTTTGATCGCGAAACGCTTAATAGCATGGCACGCCTTGAGCCTATACAGACCGTGGCAGGGCTCGACGTATTCTATAAGTACAATCCCCAGCATAGATATGCAGGCGGAATGGACGTATCAGGCGGAGTCGGCCTAGATAGTAGTACCGCCGTATACATAGACTTTGATACCGTCCCAGCTCGGGTGGTAGCGACCTACGTAAACGACAGTATCAAGCCTGATGTATTTGGCGATGAGATCAAACGACATGCCGAACGCTTCGGCGAATGTCTTGTAGCACCTGAAAAGAATAATCACGGACATGCGACTATTGGCCGCCTTAAGCAAATATACCCAACGCGTAAGATTCACAAGACACGCAAAAAGTCGGTACGCATTGAACGGGAAACAAGCGAGGATGCCACCGAGTACGGATGGCACACCAACGCCATGACCAAGCCTAAGATGTTGTTCGACCTCGCTAAGGCTATTGAGAATGGATGGCTCGACCTCTCAGACCCCAAGCTCATCATGGAAGCTAAGTCATATACACGCAACGACTTAATGGATGCCGATCCAGACCCGCGATTGTCCACCCGTCACTTTGACCTACTCACCGCAGCGGCGATCGCATGGCAGATGAAGGACTTTGCAGATCCGTCGGTCGCGGAACGCCAGCGTGTAATCAAATTCCAGCAGATTATGGATAACACCGACTTTGATCCATTTTCAGTTATTTAAGTCCCCACCACGCACATACTTATCCACAGAGCGGATGACACTTGCGCAAATTAATTATAAGTGTGATAATCAGTACAGTTATAGAGCGACTGCTATTTTAAAAAATATCTATGGAGTCAACACCAACAAACAACCTGATGTCCCAACCAGCTGATGGATCAGCCACCAGCGATAAGGTAAATATCATGCCACCTCTTAAGGACGATGAAGTCCTAGAACGGTCGTTCGATTTGAACCGCCTCTTTTCTATCTCACAAGTACGAGAACTATCTCATCCACAATTTGATGGAATGGGGTACATGAAGTACAACGAAACAAACGAAATGGCCGATATCTCTTATATCGCCCCAAAGAAAAATAAAATGGATAGCCGTATCGTTTCGGGTATCACTCACGAAAAAGATACAACCCTCGTTTCAATGATGGAAGGGTTTAACTTTGAAGGACGAGTCCACGTCTTTAAAGGTACGGAAGAACTTTACGATATGGGTAACGCACTCACAAACTGGGTGCGTAAAAGTCGTGAAGATGAAAACTATGATGAAAAGCGTCCGATTAACTATCGGAATCTTTTTGCGCAAGGAACAGCTTTTACAGTTGAGAAATACCTAGAGCGGTACGTTCCCAATAAAGTATTCGACCAATCGTTGGTTGACTTTACTCACTTGGAACAACTAAATTGGAAAGAAGCAGGATATAAAAAGGTTTTTGATGGATGTGTATCAGATCTCGTTGACGGTAAAAAAGTGTTTCTAGAGGACATTCGTCAATGGGATATTCGAAAGCAACCACGAGTCTATACGGTGGAATATGTACCACGATTAATCCTCCAAGGAATCTGGGGAGGATCAGAACGGTGGGACTATGTGCCTAAGAAGTGTCAGGGTGCGGGAGTGCTCGGGTACATTACAACAGGGTCTATCTATTCGGACTGGACGTTCGGGGAAGTGGACTTTGATAAAATTGAGGTTATTCAGGTATACAGTCAGTACGAGAACCGATACCAGATTTACCTTAACGGAGTACCAATGCTTCCAGCCAAGTTCCCCCTAACGGCAGTATCACCTTCAGGGTGCGTACCAATCGCTAAGGGAGATATCGACACGATGCAGTTGTTCGCATATTCAAAATCAGTACCAGCAAAGACGAAGGTGGACCAAGCAATCTACGACGAGTTCCAAAGAACTCTATTGATTAAATTCCAGCAGAGTGCATTCGCCCCACGGGGTAATATGGCGGAAGTAATCGTGGATCAAAACATCTTCATGCCAGGACGTATGACGGCAGGAGTACATCCAGATGACTTTCCAGCACTCATGGAAACACCGGGACCTTCGAACGCAGACTTCCAGATCATGAACATGATTAAGGAACAGATTGATAGTAAATCAATTAGTTCTATTCTTGAGGGAGGAGCGGGAGATGGTGCAGGTGGAGGAACACTCGGGGCGTACATGGATCAACAGAAAAAACAGATGATTAAGATGGGGCGATACTTTGACGCAGTGATCAACTGGGAAAAACAAATGCTCCACCTACGAACCATGAACCTGTTGGCTAACTGTACGAAGCCACGAGCTACTTATATTAAGGAAGGGAATGTGGTGAAGGACTATAAAGATGTAGCTCTCACAGAAAAAGGATCTGCTGGTTCTCAAGCAATGAACGTAATTAAATTTACGGAGAATAACATTAAGAGTCCGTACCAAGTACAGGACGAACAGAATACTATTAAAGACGAAACAGGAAAAGATATTAAACTTACTTATATCGATCCTAATCTCGCTCGAGATATGCTCACTGATTCAGAATACACATTCTATTACGAGGTATTGCCAGTAGATAAGAATAACGATAAACTTACACAAGGAATGTTCGTTGCAATGATCACTCAAGCAATGCAAATATTCGGTCCACAATCTATGAACGTGGATGCACTTAAGAAACGATATGCTGCAGTGTTTGGTGAAGACTTTGATACATTGTTTATCGATGCAGCAAAGTTACAACAAATGCAAATGCAACAACAACAGCAACAAGCAATGGCGGCAGCTGGAGGTAACAGTCCAGATGGTTCACCGCAAGGAGCACCACAAAACAGTGCACCAGGAGGACGGCCAACCCCAATGCCTATGGCTGGAGACTCAGTGAATACCATGTTCCAATAATTTAACAAACTAATTTCATTCTAGAGCATGAAAGAAAAAATATTTAAACTTTTGTTTCCGAAGAAAGCCTCAGACCTTGAGGCTCTTCGTGTTTCTGATATAGAAGCGGAAAGAAAAATCTGGGCACTCGAACAGAGGATTAAGATGCTGTCAGAGGAGAATGATCGGGTGCGGGTACTCCTCGAGGAGAAGGAAGCGAAACAAGAGCCAAGCATGGCTGATCTTATGAGGGATATTCTCTACCTACCAATGATCGACTTTGTGAACATCGACAAGGATGGACAGCCAAAATCACCCTTTGAGGGACTGACTAAGGAGGAGCAGTTAAGAAAGTACTCACGACTTAACGATGCGTTCAATAACGAAATGTTGCAAGAGGTATTGGATTATCTTGAGAACAAATTCGGGAACCACGCGATCCGTCATGGAACGGAAGATAATAGACGAGCTGCGGTATTCTCAATCAATGGAATAGCAGCAGTTAGAAAACAACTTCAAACAGCACATGATCAGGTAGTGGAAGCTACCGATCCACCTGAGGAGTACGATCCTTATGCGGTGCTTTCAGGTCAGTAATTACTAGAGCAATTATTATAATTTATGATTAAAACATTTAACGAACTCTTAGAGTTCAATGTCGCTGCAACAAACTGGTTGCAAAAGACACCAACGAACCCACAAACAAAACTTGGGTACGCACTTAACAAAGTAGGTAATAATCAGGTATCTGATATTCTTAAAGAATTTTCAAAGGTTCGAAAAGACCTTTACGAAGAAGAAGTACACAACAAGCAAATCGACTTGGCACTTACCGATAAAAACACTGGAGCAGTATTGAACGCTCCACAAGGATCTAAGTTCCCTTACATCTTTGACAAAGATGGATTAAAGCAAATGGCTAAAATCCAAAGTGACTATGACGAAAAACTCAATGCGGTATTCGAAGAATATAAAAAGAAGGAATATACCATTGAACCTCATTATGCAGTCGAGCTACCTGAGGATTTAACAGCAGAAGAAATAGCGGCATTCACAGGATTCGTGATTGCACCTACAGAATAATTTATGGCTAAAGTAATTCTTAATGAAGAAACAGGTGCTGAAGAAACATACTTTTCAGCAGCTGAATTAGAGGCACAAAAAGCCGAAGTGGCAAATGCTGCTTTGGAAAAGGAGAATGCCTTAAAGGCGGAAATTGAAAAGGCTCAGAAGGTACTCGTTGAAAAAACAGAAAACTTCCGAAGACTCAATGATATGACAGAAAAAGAAAAAGAACAGTTTTCAACAAAAGAACTTGAGATTAAACGTCAAGCAGAACTCGCTGAAGATCGAGCTCGAGCACTCGAGACCCAATATCAAAACGATACAACAGCTCGGGCTAACGCTGCGAAAGATGCGGCTATTGCAAAATACGCAGGACAGAACGCAGAGATCAAACAAAAACTTATCGACTCTTGGGATCTAATCAATCTTTCAGGAACCGATGAAGCAACTATTAATCAAAAAGCTGGTCTCGTATTTAATATGGTAACTGGAGGTACGCACTCACCAAACCCACTTACACAAGGGTTTACAGGTGAATCACCTACTGAAGTTGCAATTAAAGAAGGTGAGAAGTTTCTTGGATCAGACAAGGGACAAGCAGCATTAAAAGCTATGGGATTTGAATCATAATTTATGGAAAATAAAATCGACAAAAAAGAAGAACTTTCTAAAGAAGAAATTGAAGCGTTAAAGGAACAGTCTAAAGAAGCGGAAAAGAAAATTACTGAAAAGAAACCTGTTGAACCAAAGATGTACAGTAAGGAACAAGTTGATTCAATGTTCGCAGATTTCAAACGAGAACTTGCGAAAGAAAACTCAGCTACTGAAGATGACGAAATTGATCCTAAGCGAAAAATTACCGTTCGTATTCCACGATTCGACAAGAAGTTTATTCTTGGATTTAAGAACTTAAATACAGATCCTTACTATCCAGACAAGGTTGTTCATTCACAAGATATTTTCAACGAACAAACAAAGCAATTCGTTCCACATGTAACATTCATTTTTGATGATGAATCAACAATCACAATGCCATTTGAAACAATGCTTAAGGTTTCAGATAAAAATACTGCTTGTGAAGTATTGGAACGAATGGAAGAAGATACTTCAGAAAAGTATGGAACTCTTGAAGTTAAGGAAATGAAAGGAGATGGGTACAACGAAACAGCTACTGGATCATTTGTTAAAGGACGATCTAAGTCTTCACGTTCAACGTTCAAAATCGTATTACCAGATGGTCGTGAAGTAATCGCTCAACCAGAAGTTGTAAACTGGTAATTATATGGAAGAAAACAAATCACAAGAAACTCCCGTAGAAGGATCAGTAGAAAGTCCTTATGTAAAATCAGCTGAAGAAGTTAATGCTGAACGACAAGCTAAAATTGATCAAGAAACAAAAGACACGTCTGTACTCATTAAACACCAACAAGATACTGCTGGTAAAGCAGCTATCGAAGTTCTTGCATTGTTCGCAGATAAACCAGATCTTGTACTTCTATCACTAGAAGATAAAGAATCTAAAAAGAAGTATGATGCTGCATATCAAGATATGCTTGCTCAAATTCTTGTAGTCTTTGCTAAAAACGATGTATCATTTACTGACTATGACTATGTATTTGCAAAGTTACGATCAGTAATTAATGATCTTTCTGGAAACATTAATCGACACAGTGAAGCACTTCGCCATGAAATCATTTCACGTGTAGTTGAAAAACGAGATCCTGTAGCCAACAAATTTAACTCAGATTTTGCTACCCATGCAGACCTGATTAATGCAGTTCTTAAACTTCGCGAAGCTCAAGGAGGTGGTGCAGAAAAAGCGGATGATTACTTTACAATAACTGGATAATGTGTTGTATTGTTTTTCCACAGTTGAAACCATTGCAAATACTTGCATGGTTTTTTGTTTGTGTCATAATTAAGTCAGCGTATGATGCGGTATTCATCGCGGCAGGTTTCGTAGGAATACTTACGAAAACAATACCACTCGAATCGTTGGGTAATACCCACCATCCAGATGTATTTCTGCGGCAATGATGGAATCAATGAGGTAAGAATTTTAACTATTCTTGCCTATTTTTATTTACCAAATTAATTTTCACCCATTTATATGGCATCACGAAATAACCTAATTGAACAGATCAAAACTCTTACCCGCACAGCGAGTACAGACTTTGTAGCTGGACAATTTCTTAAGTCAGTATCAGGACAAGTTCTTCCATTAACTGCAACAGTTGCAGTAGAAGGACTTTGTCTACAAGACGTTAATGCTGGTATCACTCCTAATTATGCAGTGGAATCAGACATTATGGTAGACGGATTCGATAAAACCATCGACCGCTTCTTAGTAACCGTAACAGGAACAGCAACTAAAGCTATGGAACAGTCAAACTTTGACATTTCAGCAGGTTCTGCAAGTGTTATCGATGTATCAGCACCAGGAACACAATTCAAATTGGAACGATTTATCTCTCCAACACTTTGTGAATTTTCTGTACTTTTGACATCATAATCTTATTAATAATTAATTTTAAAATTTCTATATGAATCCAAATCCATATGACGCTCCTATCCATGGACAGTCAACTCCGTTTATCGCTACATATACGCAAAATGAAATTTACAACCTTGTAAAGAAATCATTTGCGGACTATATGATGAAGTATCCAGCAGACGCTAAGCCATTGTTTATCTACGATGCAGCTCCAGCTTACTCTGGAATTATTCACCGATACATGGAAAAAGACTTTTCAACATTCGCTCAAGTTAAACCAGAAGGTGAAGCTACAAAGCGAGCGAAGAAAGGTATTGGTTATCACAAAGACGTTGTACTCAAGCGTATTGGTCTCGAAATCTCACTTACATGGGAATCTATGCGATTCTCTCAATGGGATGATGTTCGAAACATTGGTACACAACTTGGTAAAACAGTTCCACAACGTGTAAACCTTGATATGACACAATTTGCAGTTACCTTTGCACAAGGTACTTCATACACAGACATGTCTGGTTACACAGTTGATACAACAACTGGAGACGGTCTTTCTATTGCTAACTCTGCACACACATTGGCATTTGTATCAAATACTTATACCAACATTTGTCCAGGAGGATTGCAATTCTCAAAGTCTGCTCTTATTGCTAACGAAATCATCGGGCGTAACAACACTGTAGACAACTATGGAATCCCTTCATACAAAAAATTCACCCACATCTTTTCTTCTGGAGAAGCTCAAGTGAAGTATGATATTGCACAGTTCCTACGATCAATTACAGATAACACACAGGCTAACCCTAACGTTATCAACCCATTGAACAACCGTTACCAACACTTGATCCTTGAACAACTCGACACAGACGTGTTCGGAGTTCGTAACACAGCTAAATCAAAGTGGTGGGGAATTGTAGCAGCTGACGGACGAGATCCATCAGCTCGCGTACCTTTCTTCTACCGAGAATGGGAAGCTCCTCACATGAAACCAGCTCCTACAGAAGACAACAACGCTAATAACTTCTCACGAGATATCGTACTTTACGGTGCTCGAGGAGGATACGGTCTTGCTGCTCTTAACGGAACAGGTATCGTTTACAACTTCCCAACAAACTAAATTATTAATCCTAACAACCTTCGGGTTGTGCTAGGTTCACAATATTTTGCAGCGGTTTTTAACCTCCCGACTGCAAGCTCTAGGTATTGTGTTCCTTGCACAGCTCGAAGGAAACACTCTATGTCTATTCAATATAAAACATCAGTAGAATGGGACGTAAACCTAGTAGATCTTGAATTTACAGATACACTTGGTCCAAACCCTTACAAAGGATTAGTAAAGTTTGCGATTAAAGTTACAACTGGTGCTCCTGCTGCAACTGCTGGATATTTCCTACCTGCATGTCAAATTCTTAACGCTTATGACAAAACTTGGTACGAAAACACAGGAAGTACAGCTTCACCAGTTTGGTCACTTGTACCATCATCAGGATCAGGAATTACAACCCTTACGGGAGATGTAACTGCTGGACCTGGAGCTGGATCACAAGCGGCAACTATTGCAGCGGGTGCAGTCACAACATCAAAGATTGCAAACAACGCAGTAGATGGAACAAAGATTGCAATTACTTCACAGACAACTGGAAGTATTATGTACTACAACGGAACAGATTGGGTAAATCTTGCACCTGGTACTGTAGGACAAGTTCTTACAATGGCAGGAGGAGTTCCAACCTGGGCTTAACTCTAGTCTTCATTCTGAACCTAACCCGTTTGGGTTTGGTGCTGAGGACTAAATTATTAAATTAATTCAATTAACATTATGGCTAACCCTCGATTAATAAAAAAATATCCAATTACAAACTGGACTACCGTAGGAGGAGTTGATTATTCAGATCCTATCTTTGTTGGTGACTACCGTGACGTAGTACTTACAATCGTAGGAACTGGAACAGCTGTAGTTCTAGGAACTAACGATCTTAAAGCAGATCAATCACCTGTTGACTTTACAATCGCTTCAGCGATCGATAACAGTTACATCTCTCTTGTTATTGCAGACCTCGGAATTGCAAACACTTACGCTACCACATTGGTTGCTTCAGGTGATACAAAGATGGGAGAAGTAAACACAAACCTACTTACATGGATCTGTGTTACTCGAACAGCTGGTACATTGGATGCGTTCATTACTATTTGCGATAACTCATAAATTCTATGGCACGAACTAATACCAATTCAGGAGGAGGCGGAGGAAGTGGACCTTTCTCAAACATCACAGGTGCACCTAATCGGTTTGCCTGGTTTGACGCGTCTGGAAATGGTACTACTGATGCTAATCATATAATCGATGCAACTGGTAAGATGAAGATGGTATCAACCTTCGGTAACGTAACAGCAGACTATGAACAGTCAGGAGCATTCTTTGGTCAATTTCCATTCTGGGGAGCATTTGGACAAGATAGTAATTCAGGAAGCATATTAGCTGCTGGAATCATTGATGCTACTAACGTGCCAGACCTTGGAGGAGATATTTCACATATAATCTTTGCATCAGGTGCTTCTAGTCAAACCATTTCAGGAGTAACCGCAGCAGGATTTTCTGTAAATTATTCAGATGCTACAAATAACGCTTCATACTCTATAAATTCAGACGGTGCATCAATCTATTATGATAATGGAACACTTGGAGGAGGATTCCAAGCTTCACCTACAGGTGCAAGAATTGCATCTATTGAAATACCAGGTGGAGGTTACACATACGATATAATTAACGGTTCATTTAACACAACAGTTAATGGTGCTACTACTAGATTCAATTCTGGTAAAACATACGCTATTCAGTCGCAATCAGTAGCAACTTTCTCATCTATTACATTTACTGGTTCAGGATTAAACGACTTATCAATTTCAGGAACATATTTAGGTTCTTCAACTGGTACATACGACGTACTTGCAGTAGGACCAGATGGAGCACGATTATTCTATGGTTCAATGAATACAGGAAACTTTTCTCAAGGAGATACAGTTACTGGTTCAATTAGTGGTGCTACAGCTACAATCCAAGAAAAATCTAACTCTCGTGTCTGGGTATACAATACCGTAGGAACATTTGTAAACGGAGACATTCTAACTAACAGTTTGGGTGCAGTATCTAGTCCAGTAAGTTCAATTAACACTGGTGGAGACCTATTTCAATTAACATTCAATGATGGTAATGGTCCTCAAGTTCAATGGTTCTTAGGTATATCAAGTCCTTGGAACTCAATTGCAGGAACAGTACTAACGTTTGCATCACCAAGTGGACATACATCAGGAGATACTTGGACATTCACAGCGTCACCTACTTTTGTAGATGTTGCATCAGCAGATTATAATCACTTCTCAATCAATCAAAGTCTTACACTAAGTACATTTTCACCTTTAAGTAACTCAACAATAACTATTGATACGAGTGCAGTAATTTGGGCTATTGATACAACGATTTCCTCAACGGTACTACTTCCAGCAACAGCAAAACTAGGTGAAATGTACATCATTAAAGACCTTACAGGTACTGCATCTATAAACGGATTAAACATTGATGGAAACGGAAATACTATTGATGGACAAAATACTCAATCGTATACAGCGGACTATACATCGGTTCAAGTTGTGTGGAATGGAACTGAATGGTCAGTAACAGACAAACTACGAGTTCCAGTACTTACAGACGGTGTTACAGTCGTTGGAGATGGGGACTCAATACCTTTGTCTTCTAACTTTACTCAATCAGGTAAGTATTTACTTTCAGGAGGTATCTCTTGGTCAGGTACAGGATACACTTATGACGTTTCAGTTCTCAAATATGTATTTGATGGAGTTTACTACGGTCCAACAACACCTACTCAGGTGACAATGGCAGCAGCAGACCCTACAGATAACCGATTTGACGCAGTAGTAGTAGACATCTTAGGAAACATTACAGTTATTACAGGTACGCCAAGTGCAAACCCTGCACTACCTACAATCCCAGATGACCAACTTGTTGTTGGATATGTCCTTGTAGAAGCTGGTACAACTCAGCCTACAATCCTACAAGATACTATTTACCTTGATAATGCAGAATGGACTACCTCAACCTATACAACTGGTATTGGTTCAAGTGGAACGATTAACTTCAACTCTACCAACACACCTAAGCAAGGAGCTAAGTGTGTAGGATTAGTTACTAACCCACGGCTTGGAGCTAAGTTTACACGAGCTACCGCAATTGACTCTCAACAGTTTGCTTTCCTTCAGATTTGGTATCGAAATGACACCACTCTCTTGAACACAAAAGCACCTACGGTTCGATTTGATAACTCACTTGGAAACCCAGTAGGAAACACAGTAAACCTTCTTAACTACGGTATTTCACGAACTATTGTAGGAACATGGCAACTCGCTATTATCCCTATTTCAGCTTTCGGTGCTATTACAACCGTTAAAGGACTACGAGCAATCATTACAGGAGGAACACTTGCACAACAAGCACAATGGTCACTCGACTTTATGTTGTTGTCAGGAGGGATCCTACCTCAAGGAGCACTCGGGCCTATCTTCTTGTCACCAAGTAACACCCTTTATTCAACTGGTGCAGCTACAGGAGCAACAGCGGTACAGAACTCACAGTTCTTCGGTAACTTAGCTGGGTTCCAGGCAACCGCAGCTAGTAACTCAATCTTTGAAGGATACGGATCAGGATATGCAGCACAGAATGCTAATGATTCAATCTTCTTAGGTAATAAGTCTGGGTTTAAAGCATCAAATGCTAATAACTCAATCTTTGAAGGTACTCAATCAGGATATGGAGCAACTAACGCTGATAACAGTCAGTTCATAGGAACACGATCTGGGTTCAATGCCTCGTCTGCTTACTCATCTACATTTATTGGTGCTAATGCAGGAGAAAATGCTACTAACGCTTACCAATCAGTATTCATTGGACGTGATTCAGGGCTTAATGCAACTAATGCAGATGACTCGTTTTTCCTTGGGTATCAATCAGGTTCTGGTGCAACCAACGCTTCGACTTCTGCTTTCTTAGGTACAAGTTCAGGTGCAGGTGCAACAAGTGCATCAAGTTCAGTATTCTTGGGTTATAACTCAGGAAACGGTGCAGCTCTTGCAGCTAACTCTATTTTCATTGGTACTAACGCAGGTCTTGGAGACACGGTAGATAACACCAGTGGTGGAACATCAACAGTAATTGGTTACCAATCAACTACAGGAGGATTCAGTAACTCAATCATGCTTGGAACACTTGGAGCAAACACTGCTGCAAATCAGTTCATGGTAGGTTCAAACTCTGTTCCTGTTACAGACGTTTTATTGGGAGACCACACGAACGCAGTAAATGGTGACATGCTTCACATTGACGGTGCAAATGACCGTATTGATATGAAAGCTCATGGTGAAAACCGTTCAGCAATGGTAGGAAAGATTATTCCACTTACTGATAACACAACGACTTCAGTATTTGAAATCACACTTCCAGCAGGAGGTATGACAGGAGGATTCTTTTCAGCAAACGTTACAGCTACAGACGGTACAAACTTCCAAGCTCATTCAGACCAAGTTTCGTATGCAGCAGTAAACAAAGGTGGTGTATATACAACAACAATTACACCAAGTAACGCAGACGATGCAGTTGCTACATCAGCAGGAACACTTGCAGTGACATGGAGCATCACGACTGGAACAGACAAGATTATCGTTCGAGTAAATGCTAACTCAAGTTTGACTGCACCAACAATAAAGCTACGTTTGAACATTATGAACAACGGAGGTCAGGCAATTACTATCTTGTAACCAATATTTTATGGAAAACAAAACTATTAAAGAAATTTACGAACAACACAAACTTTTATGTAAATTTGAAGAATGTGCTATTTGTAAAAAGTACAAAGATAAGATTAAGGAACAAGAAGACTCAGAAGTATTGTAATACTGTAGGTATCATCTCATACGAGGTGGTTCCTATCAGTCTTATAAGGACTGCTTAAAATACTATGGCAAGAACTAATACAAATTCAGGTGGAGGAGGTGGTGGAACTATTTCAGGTACACTACAAGCAACCCAAGTAGGATATGGGTCTGCTTTAAACGTGATCACTTCAGACGCAGATTTTACTCGTGGTTTAGACCCTCAAAAACAAACAACTATTCTTTCATATACTTATGCTCAAGCACTATTCCAAGACAATGGAGGTAACCAAGCAGTAGTACAAGCAGATACAGTAGGTGATGCAGGTAATGGTCCATCACTCGTTGCAAACGGAACTGACACAATAGATGATATTGTTGCAGCGTGGAACGTAGCTAACCCAGGTAACACCGTTTCAGTTGTTTCAGGAAGTGGACTTGTGCCAACAGCAGGAACATATAACGTAGTAGGAGGAGGACAAACAGGATTTGAAGCAGGAACTATCCAAACACCTTTCGGACCACTTCAAGGAATGGCTAACGCGATTGTAGACCAAGTAGACAATCTTTACTCATTCAATATCGTAGGTAATATTGGTGCTGTTACTGGAACGTCTGGAGTAGGAAACTTAGGAGTTGCTATTGACGGAAATAATGGACATTTAAGTTTCATTATTAACCAAACAGAAGGATTACAAATTGGTAACACAGACCAATCAACATACAACTCACAAATTGGTCTTGATAGTAGTGCGGCTCAAATGACCCACAAAGGTAAAGGGTTTTCAGCACGAAACAACTTCCTAGGATGGTTTAACAACGCAAACAGTAACACATATAATCTTCCTTATTCAAGTCTTCCATCAGTAGGACAAGCATTGGTTGCAACAGGTGTAACGGGTAATGACGTACAGCTTGATTGGGGTTCTGGAGGAGGAGGTGGTTCACCAGCAGGAGTTGATACTAACGTTCAATTCAATGACGGTGGAACATTTGGAGGTTCAAATGACTTTGTTTGGCAAAACACACTTAAAAACTTCTTTGTAGGAGATTTAACAAGTGGAAATCCAACACCTGCAAAACTTCAAATAGGTGGACTTGGTGGAACATTTTATGGATATGCTAATAAAACTAACTTTTATGGTTATGAACAGTATACAAACAGTCCTTATACATGGCTTGTACAAGAATCTGGTAATGGTGTAATTACACTTGGAACTCAATCAGCAAACAATCATGTTGGCATAATACTTCACAATAATGATGCGTATGTAAACACTATTTTAGGTACAGGTTCTCGAAAGAACGTATTAAATGAATTTTTCGCATCAGGAAGTATTCCAGGTCCAAACAGTAATCTAGGAGAAGCAACAATGCTTGAAAGTTACAACGGTAACAACAACTTTTCTAACTTCACTGCAACTATTACGAACCTTGATACGCAACGTGTAGATGTTACACCTGGATATACAGGTCCATTCCCAATAGTAGGTGATACTATTACTGGTTCAACTGGTGCAATAGGAACTGTTTATCAATCAGACGGTACTCAAACGCTTTACATTGAAAACATTACTGGAGGTACATATAACAGTGGAGATTCAATTTCTGGTACTTACGGATTTACAGGGACAGTTCAATCAACTGATTATATTGTATTAGTAGACCGATTTACATTTGATAACCCTGGTAATGGAACTATTCCAAACTTGCCGACACTATTAAATCCATACTTAAATATTCAAGGTACAAACTTTGCTTTCCAAAACTACACAGGACATGGAATTGGAGATGTATGGAACGCAACCTTTACAGTTCAATTTGGTAATTTATTTAGTTTCAATGGTCAATATGGTCAATATGTAATAGGTGACCCTAGTGCAGTATCTTCAAATGCTAACTATATTTACCTAAATGATAAAAACCAGTCTCTTAACAACTACGTATTAAACGAAGTAAATGAAGTAACTAACTCATTTGCAGTAAGAAATCCTGCAAATTCTACACAAAGTTACTTATCTGCTATTTGGAACAGTGGTAATCCAACAATTACTCTAAGTGGTCCTTATGGATATAATACTCAATTAAAACTTGATGACTTTAATAGGCAGTTTACATTTAATGTTGATGGTGAATGGAGAGTAAGTAATACAGCTAACTCACGAGTATTGTTTACAGATACAACAACTAAGTTAGTTCAATTAGGAGACTTTGACGGTTCAAACCTTGCAACTCTTCAAATTGTACCTGGAAGTAATGATATTTCATTTACCACAGGTGGCTCATTCACTACTCATTCATACGATATTCCAGTAACCGTTAAACGAACCCTTACATCTGCTGAACTTCTTACAATCGGTACTGTTCCAATCGAGGTAGTACCTGCTCCAGGTGCAGGTAAAATGATTTTCTTGCTTGGTGTTTACTCAAAATATAACTACAACACTACAAACTATGTTCAAGGTGGTGCGCATATCGTTACTCGATATACAAACGACGCGTTGGGTTCTGGGGCAAACTTTATGTACCAAGGAGGTGCTCAACTAGTTACTGCAATAGGTCAAACTAACCCTTACGCACTATGGGGAACTACAGCACCAGTTACACAGTTACCAACAACGTTTGATAACCAAGGTATTTCAATACAAACTGATGATGATTCAGACCCAATTGCAGGTGATGGAACGCTAGATGTTTATGTTACTTACAAGGTAATAACACTATAAATCTATGAATACACAGCAAAACATTTCACACGATATTCTTAAAAAAGTTGAGGGACTAGGCTCATACCTAGAAAAAGAAAATTACAAAACTCACAAACTGTTCTGCAAAGACCCAGAATGTGAATTATGTAAAAAGTATAAAGACATAGAGTTGTAATACTGTAGGGCGTCCGAGCAATCGGACTTCCTATCAGTCTTAGGACTGGATATTATGCAAGAAATCTTATCATTTGCGAATCAAGCATCACCTTTAGCAATACTAGCAATTGCGGTTATTG
>Ga0208613_1000232_pt1 | contig 19296 bp, 17 predicted proteins | sample CryBogmetaGMA6M_FD_184543 | JGI IMG/M metagenome (GOLD analysis project Ga0208613, IMG submission 184543) | Freshwater microbial communities from Crystal Bog, Wisconsin, USA - MA6M (SPAdes) | ecosystem: Environmental > Aquatic > Freshwater > Lake | place: Crystal Bog, Wisconsin, USA | collected... | reverse complement strand
AGAGTTCAACCGCTCATGTCGAGGTCCGGCAGCTGCAATAAATGACGTGGATTCATGGGGGTTGACTTGGTATAAGGAGCATGGTTTTCACCAAGAGGTTATCAGAGAAAGGAACTGTACGATGAGCGAGAAGCGCAAGGACTGCAAACACGAACACGGTCATCCCGGACACATCTGCATGCTGGCGGCCAATAACCAGATCGAAGAGATCAAGCATCTGGTCCAGAACCCCAAGTGGGTCTGTTTCAATTGCGGCCGCGTGGCCGACAAGGAAGGCAATCTTTGCAACCCGATGCCGCTGAAGTAGGTGGCTCCGGGAAATGATGGCGGAATGACCGAGGCAGATGCCAAAAAACGGATTGCGCAGCTGCATTCCGAACTCAACCGGCACAACTTCCTGTATTATGTGGAAGCCAGGCCGGAGATTTCCGACCGCGAGTATGACCGGCTTTATGATGAGCTGAAGAAGCTGGAAGAGCAGTTCCCCGGGTTGATCACCCCGGATTCACCAACCCAGCGGGTGGGGGGGCAGGCGCTCAAGGTGTTCAGGAGCGTCAAGCACCTCAAGCCGATGATGTCGCTGGACAACACCTATTCTTTCGACGAGCTCCGGGAATTTGACGGGCGCGTCAGGAAGCTGCTTCCGGGAGAACCGGTCCAGTACGTGCTCGAGCCCAAGGTGGACGGCTGCTCGATCAGTCTCCGATACGAGAATGGCCGGATGTCTCTGGGCACCACGCGTGGGGATGGCACCACCGGCGATGACATCACGGAAAACCTCAGGACGATCCGCGCCGTGCCCCTGCGCCTGACGCAGACCAAGTTCGGCATTCCCTCCTTTATTGAGGTAAGGGGCGAAGCCTACATGCCGGTTGATGGATTCCGGAAACTGAACGAAGCCCGACTGTCCAAGGGGGACGAGCCCTTCGCCAATCCCCGTAATGCGACGGCGGGGTCCCTCAAGCAGCTTGATTCCAAGGTGGTGGCGCAGCGCCCGCTTGCGGCGGTCTTTTATGCGATTGGAACCGTGGAGGGCATCGAGGCTCCCGGCACGCAGGCGGGGGTCCTCGCCCTGCTAAAGGCGCTTGGATTTCCCGTGCCGGCCCACTGGTGGCTCTGCGACGACATCGAAGACGTCATCCGGCGCTCCGGGGAATTGCAACAGATTGAGGCCGGCTTGCCGTATGAAATCGACGGGAACGTGGTCAAGGTCAACGACCTGTCCCAGTGGACGCGGCTGGGAACCACGGCCAAGGCCCCGCGGTTCGCCATTGCCTACAAGTACTCCCATGAGCAGGCTCAAACCCTGTTGAAGGCCATCACCGTGCAGGTGGGGCGTACCGGCACGCTAACTCCCGTGGCGGAGCTGGAGCCGGTGCTTCTCGCGGGCTCCACCATTTCCCGGGCCACGCTCCACAATGAGGAGGAAATCAAACGCAAGGATATCCGGGTGGGGGATACCGTCATCATCGAAAAAGCGGGCGAGGTGATTCCAGCCGTGGTGGCCGTGGTGCCCGAAAGGCGGCGCCCCGGCTCCAAACCCTTCGACCTCCATGCGCATCTGCAGGGGAAATGTCCGGAGTGCGGCGGGGCAATCAGCCGTGATCCTGAATTCGTGGCGTGGCGCTGCGACAGCCTGTCGTGTCCGGCCCAACTTAAGCGGACGATTGAGCATTATGCCGGGCGACACGGGATGGACATCGAGGGGCTGGGGGAATCCCTGGTGAACCAGTTGGTTGATCACAAGCTGGTCTATGACGTGGCCGACCTCTATTCCCTGTCTGTTGAACCTGTTGCCGCGCTGGAGCGGATGGCCGAAAAGTCCGCCACCAATGTGATCAAGGCTATCGAGGAGAGCAAGGGGCGCGACCTGTGGCGCCTGATCTACAGCCTGGGAATCCTGCACGTTGGGGAAGGCGCGGCTCGCAAGTTGGCTATCCACTACAGGACCTTGGATGCCATGGCTGAGGCAGGGCTGGATGAGTTGCAGCGGGTTCCCGACGTGGGGCCGGTGATGGCGGAAAGCATTGTTGATTTCTTTGCCAATGCACGCAACCGTGAGGTTCTCGGGAAATTGCGCGCCGCCGGCGTCAATCTGAAGAACCTGTCGGAACCGGCGGTTGTATCGGGCGGCCCGTTTTCCGGGAAAACCGTCGTGATCACGGGTGTCCTGGAGCACTATTCCCGCGATTCAGCCCAGGACGCGTTGCGCAGGCTTGGCGCCAAGGTTACTGATAGCGTGAGTAAAAAAACACATTATCTTGTGGCGGGAACGGATGCCGGGTCGAAGCTGGAGAAAGCCCGCACTCTCGGCGTCCCCATCCTCTCCGAGTCCGAGTTCACCGCGATGCTGGGCGAGGGACCGTAAACTTTTCCTGTTGCCCCCATGGAAAGTTGCGGATTGACAGGCGCGGTTTTGATCTCGCGCGCAAACCCCTGAAAACATTGAAAAAAAACTTCAATGGGGGTTGCATTCCCTAAGGAATCTGCATATATTCCCAAACGTAGAGGCTGAGTCATGGTGACGAGGCCCAAGTAAAACCTCATAGGAGTTACTCTAATGGCGAAGGCGTTGACAAAGAGTCAGATCGTGGCGGGCGTGGCGGAAGCGACAGAAATCAGCAAGAAGCAGGCGGGCGCGGCGATTGAGGCGTTGGTTTGCTTGGCTTACAAGAATGCCAAGAACGGTTTCACGGTTCCTGGCTTGGGTAAGCTCGTTCTGGTGAATCGCAAGGCGCGCATGGGTCGCAACCCGGCGACCGGCGAAACGATCAAGATCCCGGCCAAGCGCGTGGTTAAGTTCCGCGTCGCCAAGGCTTGCAAGGACGCGATCCTGGGCTAATTCGGCTCGTAAGGTTTGTTAAAGAGGCCGTGGCCGAAAGGTTACGGCCTCTTTTATTTTAAGGAGAAGGTGATCATGCCGATTTATGAATATGAATGCGGGAAGTGCGGAACCAAAGTGGAAGCCCTGATCCGCAACGAGAAGGATATCCCGAAGAAATGTGAAAAGTGTGGCGGGAAGCTGGGCAAGGTCTTCTCAGGGTTCAGCGTCTCAATGGCCGCCTCCGGCCCCAAGCATGAGCCGTCCGCTGCCTGCGCGTCCTGTCCGAGCCGCGGCTGTCCGCATAGTCATTGAAGAAGTGTTCAGTGTTTAGTGTTGAGTGTTCAGAAGAAAATTTCAGAATTAGACACCGAACCCTGAACACTAATCACTAGTCACTTCCCCTTTAACTCTTCTCCTGAACACTAGTCACGAGACACTCTCCTCAGCCTGCGAACTCCCTGGCGTTCTGGAACATCCGCAGCCAGGGGCCTTCCTCGCCCTTGAAAAGGCCATGGGGCTTCCATGACAGCTGGACGGCCCGGAAGGCGCGCTCGGGGTGGGGCATCATGATCGTGACGCGGCCATCCCGGGTGGTGACGCCAGTCAACCCGCCGGGCGACCCGTTGGGATTGAGAGGGTACCGTTCCGCAGGCTTTCCCCGGTTATCCACGAACCGCAGGGCGGCCAGTTTATTTCCGAGAATCTCCTCGCGGGAGCCGGTCCGGCTGAAGTTTGTGAATCCCTCTCCATGCGCCACCGGAATGGGAATCCGCGAGCCGGCCATGCCCTTCAGGATGACTGAGGGGGAGGCTTGAATCTCCACGGTCGCATAACGGGCTTCGAACTGTTCAACCCTGTTGCGGGTGAATTGAGGCCAGGCTTCCGCGCCGGGAATGATGTCCTTGAGCAGCGATACCATCTGGCATCCATTGCATACGCCCAACGTGAAGGTGTCGGGTCGATGGAAGAAGGCCTGGAACATATCCCGCAGCCGTTCGTTGAACAGGATGCTCCTGGCCCAGCCCGCACCGGCGCCCAGTACATCACCGTACGAGAACCCGCCACAGGCTACCAGCCCGGCAAAGTTGGCCAGATTGACACGACCGGAGTGCAAGTCGGTCATGTGCACATCCACGCTGGTGAAACCCGCCCGTTCGAAGGCGGCGGCCATTTCAATATGACCATTGATGCCCTGTTCGCGCAGGATCGCCATCTTGGGCCGGTTGACGCTGATGTTGAATGGACGGCACGGATCATAAGTCAGGTGGAACGACAGGCCGGGATCGGATTCATCCTTCAGCGCGTCGTACTCCTCGCGGGCACAGTCGGCATTGTCGCGGCGCGACTGCATCTCATGGGTCAACTCAGACCAGACCCGCTTGAGTTCAGAGACCTTCGCCTGGTAGATGATCTTGTCGCCCATCTCGAGGGTGAGGGTCTTGTCCTCCGCCGGACTTCCCAGGATGAAGGCCCTGTCGCTGATAGTGTGCCGTTTCAGGATTTCGTTTACGCGGGGGATATCCTTGTCCAGTATCTGTACCACCGCACCTAATTCCTCGGCGAAGAGGACGGAAAGGGGCTCGTCACCCAGTTCATCCATCTGGGCGCGCAAACCGTAGTGGGCACCAAAGGCCATCTCGGCAAGGGTGGCAAAAAGGCCGCCATCGGAGCGGTCATGATAGGCCAGAAGCAGCCCCCCGGCGACAAGCTCCTGGATGGCGCCGAAGAAATTGACCATGTCCGCGGGGTTATCCAGATCCGGCGGCGTGGTCCCCACCTGATTGTAAACCTGGGCGAGGGCCGAGGCGCCGAGCCGGTTTTGACCCTTGCCGAGGTCAATCAGGATCAGGACTGAATCCGGCACAGGCTTCAACTCCGCGGTCACGGTGTTGCGCACGTCGCCTACTGGGGCAAAGGCGCTGACAATGAGGCTCAGCGGGGAGACCTGTCGTTCGGGATTTCCCTTCGAATCCTTCCAGGTGGTGCGCATGGACAGGGAGTCCTTGCCGACCGGGATCGAGATCCCGAGCGCAGGACAGAGTTCGATGCCCACGGCCCGCACGGTGTCGAAGATGGCGGCGTCCTCGCCGTCCTCGCCGCAGGCGCACATCCAGTTGGCCGACAGCTTGATATTCCCGATGGCGCCAATCATGGCGCCGGCGATATTGGTCAGCGCCTCGCCCACGGCCATCCGGCCCGAGGCGGGCGCGTTGAGCAGGGCGATGGGGGTGCGCTCGCCCATGGACATGGCTTCGCCCTTGAATCCATCCAGACTTGCGCAGGTCACCGCAGCGTCCGAGATAGGCGTTTGGTGGGGGCCTGTCATCTGGTCGCGCGTCACCATGCCTGTCACGGACCGGTCGGTGATGGTGATGAGGAACGTTTTGTTGGCCACGGCGGGCAGGCGCAAGACCCGTTCAGCCGCCTCGTTCAGGTCGATGCCCGAGCAGTCCAGTTCGGCGTGGGATTCGAGCCGGTGGGTGACATTGCGGAGCATTTTCGGCGGTTTCCCGAGGATGACCTGAAGGTCGAGCTCAATGGGGTTGTTCTTGAAGTGCGAATCGTGCAGCACGAGCCGCTTGTCGGCGGTGGCTTCGCCGATCACGGCGGCGGGACAGCGTTCACGCCGGCAGAGCGCCATGAACCGGTCGAGGGACTCGGGGGCCACGGCGAGGACATAGCGCTCCTGCGCCTCGCAGCACCAGATTTCCATGGGGCTCATGGAAAGTTCCTCGTTGTGAATCTTGCGGAGGTCAAAGCGCCCGCCCGTTTCCGAGACCAGTTCCGGGCAGCCGTTGGAGAGTCCCCCGGCGCCGATATCATGGATGCTGAGGATCGGATTGTCGTCGTTCAGGGCGATGCAGCAGTTGAGCACTTCCTGGCAGCGCCGCTGGATTTCGGCGTTGTCGCGCTGAACGGAATCAAAGTCGAGGTTTTCAGCGTTACTGCCGCTGCCCATGGACGAAGCCGCTCCGCCTCCCAGCCCGATCCGCAGGGCGGGCCCGCCGATCTGGATGATGAAGGCCCCCTCGTGAATGGGCTTTTTGAGCACGTGCTTGCGCTTGATATTGCCCAGTCCGCCGGCGGTCATGATGGGCTTGTGGTAACCCCGGTACCGGCCATTATGGCGGTGTTCATAGGTGCGGAAAATACCAGTCAGCTGGGGGCGCCCGAATTCATTGCCAAACCGGGCGCCGCCCAAGGGGCCGTCGGTCATGATTTCCAGCGGGGTGGCCAGCCGGTTCGGGAATTCGGCGTATTCCGTTTCCCACGGCATGATATAGCCCGGGATACGCAGGTTTGAAACCAGGAAGGCGGCGAGCCCGGCCTTGGGCCGACCGCCGATTCCGGTGGCCCCCTCATCCCGGATTTCGCCGCCGACCCCGGTGGCCGCACCGGGATAGGGCGAAATGGCGGTGGGATGGTTATGCGTCTCCACCTTCATCAGGATGTCAATCTGTTCGGGAAGGCCGCCATAGTGGTTTGAGCCGGTGGGGTGGGCCTCATACCAGTTGCCGGGGAATCCCTCGATTACCGAGGAGTTGTCGACGTAGGCCAGAAGCGTGCCCTGGGGGTGACGGAGGTGGGTGTTGCGGATCATGTCGAACAGGTTTGTCGACTGGCGATTGCCGTCGATAATCCAGTCGGCCTTGAAAATCTTGTGGCGGCAGTGCTCGGAGTTGACCTGTCCGAACATGACGAGCTCAACATCCGTCGGGTTGCGTTTAAGCTGGGTGAATACGTCGAACAGGTACTGGATCTCGTCGTCCGCTAGAGCCAGGCCGAGCGTGACGTTGGCCTGTTTCAGGGCCGGCAAACCGCCCTTGAGGATGTCGACAGACACCAGTGGGGCGGGGGGGATGTGCTGGAAAATGTCGGACAGGTCCTCGTACACTCCCTCCGTCATCCGGTCATGGATGAGGTGAAGGGCCGGCTGGAGCTGGGCGCGGGTGGCGTGGGTGCCGTCGGCGAGACGGAACTGGAAGAGGGAGCCACGCTCCACGCGCTGGATGGCGCCCAGCCCGCAGTTATGGAAAATATCGGTTGCCTTGGAGGCCCAGGGAGAGAGGGTGCCCTTGCGCGGCGTTACGAAAATGCCGTCGCGGGTGCACGCAGGAATCCTGCAATCGGTGTCAAGCAGGGCGGCGACGCGCGGCCACAGATCGCCCGCGAATTCCGGCGTGGGTTCGACCATGAAGACCGTATGGGCTTCAAGCTCGGTGATTTTCAGGCCGGGCAGTTCAGCGGCGAGCTGCCGGGACAGGGTGTTGAGGCGGAAGGCCGAATACACGGGCCCTCCCTTGAACAGGATCGGGGTTGTTGCGCTCATGATGCCTTGGGATGCTTGTTGGTAATCAGGGGGCTGGGTTGCTGGTTATATACTTTGGAGTGGGCCGGCACGGAATGCGTGAGCCAGACGTTGCCGCCAATCTCCGATCCTTCGCCGATGGTGGTGTCGCCGCCGAGAATGGTGGCGCCGGCGTAGATGGTGACGTCGTCCTCGACATGGGGGTGCCGCTTGATCCCCTTGATCGGGTTGCCGTCCTTGTCCTTCGGGAAACTCAGCGCCCCGAGCGTGACGCCCTGGTAGAGCTTCACGCGCTTGCCGATGGTGCTGGTCTCTCCGATCACGACACCGGTGCCGTGATCGATGAAGAAGCCGGGGCCGATCATGGCGCCGGGGTGGATATCAATGCCGGTTTGCGAATGGGCGTGCTCGGACATGATGCGCGGGATCAGGGGGACCTTTTCCGCATAAAGGATATGGGCAATGCGGTGCACCATGATGGCCATCAGGCCGGGATAGCTCATGACCACTTCCATGATGGACCGTGCCGCAGGATCGCCCTCATAGGCGGCAATAATATCCTGCTGAAGGGTCTTCTTGATGTCCGGAAGCGATTCCATGAGGACGGTGACTGCGTGTGCCGCCTTCACTGCGCAGTCTCCGCAGTCCTCGCACTTGTCGAACATGCACTGATACCGCAGGGCACGCTCGATCTGCTCCCTCAGAACCAGGGACACGGACTCAAGGCGCGACTCCACGAAGCCATGCATCTTCTCTGCAGGCATGGCCTCACGGCCATGACAACCGGGAAAGAGGACTGCAATCAGGTCCTCGAGGACTTCGTTGATGGCCTTGCGGCCTGCCAGGGGGAACCCCTTGGCCGACCCGACGGTGACGTTGCAGGCCTCGCAGGCGCTCAGCGCCCGGGCGATCGCCTTGATATTAATCTCGGTTTGTGGGGGTGTGCTCATATGTACTCCATGATCGGACCGGCAGGTCAGGGCCTTGCGATATTCACCAGGATCCTTTCGGCGCCCAGGTTCCGGAAACCGGCCCGCACCAGCAACCGGCTCAGCGGCTTTTCCGCGAGAGGAATGATCCGCTTAACCTGGATGTTATCCTCGCGGCACAGGCTCAGGAAATCCCGCCAGGTGGCCAAGTGGATGTTCGGGGTGTTGTACCATTCGAAGGGCAGGTCCTCGGTCTTGGGCATGCGTCCCGTCAGGCCGAGCATCAGGCGGTTGTGCCAGTTGGCGAAGTTGGGGAAGCTGACGATACCCTCACGGGCAATCCGCAACATTTCCTGAAGCACTTCGCGGGGCCGGCGGACCACCTGCAGGGTCTGGCTCAGGACGACGTAATCGTAGGATTGATCCGGGATCATCGTGAGTTGCTCGTCGATATCGCCCTGGAACACGTTGAGACGTTTTTCCATGGCCGCGATCAGGTGGTGGAGGTCGATGTCAACCCCCATTCCGCGCGTGGCCCGGTTGGCGGCCAGAAGTGAAAGCAGGTCCCCGTCGCCGCACCCGAGGTCAAGTACCCGTGACCCGGGGTCGATCAGGCTGGCGATGAGGTCATAATCATTGCGTTTGACCGCCACGGACGCGGTCGGCCGGGCGGCGCACCCGCCGAGAAATGTGCAGATGACCTGAGACATGTGTTCGATGTCGAGCAGGAAGGCGTCATGTCCATAGGGCGCCTTCAGCAGGCAATAGGAGACGGGCTTCCCGATCTGGACAAGGGACGAGGCGATTTCCAGGGATTGCTCCGGGGGGAAGAGCCAGTCGGAACTGAGCGCCACGACCAGGAAGCGGGCCTTCACGTTCTTAAAGGCGGTCTTCAGGTCGCCGTACTTTTCCGCCAGGTCATAGCTGTCCATGGCGTGAGTGATGTGGAGGTAGGAGTTCGAGTCGAACCGCTCCACGAATTTCTCACCCTGGTATTGGAGATAACTTTCCACCTCAAAGCGGGTGCTGAAGCGTTCCTCGGAAACCAGTTCCTTCTTTTTCCGGCCGAACTTGGTGGCCATGATCTCAGGTGACAAGTAGGTGATGTGGCCAATCATGCGCGCGGCGGCAAGTCCATCCTTGGGGAGCCTTCCCGTGCCGTAGTAATTACCGCCCGCCCAGCCGGGGTCGCTGGTGATCACTTCGCGGCCCACAATGTCGAACGCCAGGGCCTGCGCGGAAAGCGAGGCGGCGGAGGCGACGCAGATGCAGTGTTTCGGAACGTCCGGATAGCGGATGCTCCACTCCAGCACGAGCATTCCGCCGAATGAGCCGCCGACGACGGCGTGCAGCCCGGTGATCCCGAGATGGTTCAGGAGAAGGTACTGGGTATGCACGATATCGCCGATGGTGATGGCGGGGAAGGTCGAGCCGTAGGGGCTGCCGGTTACCGGATTGATGGAGGAGGGCCCCGTGGTTCCCTTGCAGCCGCCGAGGATATTGGCGCAGATCACATGGAAGCGGTTGGTGTCGATGCCCTTGCCCGGGCCGATCATGTCGTCCCACCAGCCGGGATTCTTGTCGTCCGGGGAATGCAGTCCGGCGGCATGAGCATCGCCGGTGAGGGCATGGCAGATGAATACAACATTGTCCCGGGCGGCGTTCAGCGAGCCATAACTCTCGTAGGCTACGGTCAATTCCGGCAAAATGCCCCCGTTTTCGAGATTAAGACCGTCCGCGGGGAGCGGGATCTTCACCTGGCGGGTTTCAACCACGCCAACCGATTGTTCTGTATTCACGTTATTCATGAGTTTCAAGCACTTCGCGAACTTCTTTTTCTAGTGGCCTGCGGTGGAAATGTCAACCGTGCGTGTGAGCTTTCCGCAGCGATCCATTTGAGATAGTCAGGAAGCCCCCCGGCCATGGGGGTGGAGATGATCTCCGGAAGTTCATAGGAGTGGTGCGTCCGGATAAACCGCATGAGTGCCGGCACCCGGGTGGTCCGGGTCTTGCATGAAAGCCGGAATTCCACCCCGGACTCGATCTTGCCCCGCCAGTGGTAGGTGCTGCGGATCGGCCAGAACTGGACGCAGGCGGCCAGTCTTTCGCGGACAATGGCATCGGCCAGCCGGATGGCTTCATCTTTCGTTCCTACCGTGGTTGTGACCTCGCTGGCTTTGGGTATTGGCATGAGCGTTACGGTATCGAATTTCCAGCTCCCTGTGCAAGGTGGGAATCGCAAGCGGTGTTTCTGAAGTGGCTTAGCTGCCGGTCGAAAAACACAAATCAAAAGTCTGGATTTGGAAAGATCGACAGTACCCTTCACTTTCGGATTCGCCGGACATGAGGGGCGTCATTGACACGGGTGGTGAGGTGTGGTAATACTTTCAGCCGATTCGAGGAAAATGCAGGAGACGCTATGCCGGAAGAAGCAAAAGATGATTCGATCAGGATTGATGGTACCGTGGTTAAGGTGCTGCCCGCTACGATGTACCGGGTGAAACTGGACAACGGTCATGAGATCCTGGCGCACATCTCCGGGAAAATGCGAAAACATTTCATTCGAATTACCTCAGGTGACAAGGTGACCGTCGAAATCTCCCCCTACGACCTCACCAAGGGCCGGATCACCTACCGTCACAAAACCTGATCGGGTTTGTGGGTCTTTAGCTTTTTGTTCCTGGTTATTCGGGGTTTTCCGCAAAAACCGTAACCGGTGGAATTCTTTTCTTTTCAAATCTTGATCCGCATCAAGGTTCTGGTTTTGATTGCATGCATAATGGTCGGCGTTCAACAGAACAAAGACAGTGTCCGTAAACCAAACGAAAAAGAAGGAAACGACCATGAGCAGTATGTTTTGCTACCAGTGTGAACAGACCGGCAAGGGGACGGGTTGCACCCAGTTCGGCGTATGCGGGAAAGACCCGGAAACGTCCGCGTTGCAGGACCTTCTGGTCCATGTGGCCCAGGGCATCAGTCAGATTGCACACCGCGCCCGCCAGCTGGGTGTGGTTGACCATTCCGCCGACGTGTATGTCGTCCAGGCCCTGTTTTCCACCGTCACCAACGTCAACTTCGACCCGAAGCGCCTGGAAGGGATTCTGCGCAAAGGGGCCGAGGTTAAGGCCGGCCTCCTGAAACAGTACGAGGCGGCCTGCAAGGCCAAGGGGTTTGAGATTGAGGTTCTGAAGGGGCCGGCGCAGTGGAAGCCTGCGGCGGATCTCCAGGGTCTGATCCGGCAGGGTGAAGACGTTTCGATCGAGAAGCGCACTGCCGCCCTCGGCGTGGACATCGCGGCAACTCAGGACCTGATCCTCCTGGGACTCAAGGGAACCGCAGCCTATGCGGACCATGCCCTGGTACTGGGCAAGGAAGATATCGCTGTCTATGCATTCATGCATGAAGCTCTCGATTTTCTGCTCAAGACGGATCCGACGATGGCCGAGTTGCTCGGGTATGCGCTCAAGACCGGTGAAGTGAACCTCAAGGTCATGGAACTGCTCGATGCAGCCAATACCGGCACCTATGGGGATCCCGTCCCGACGCCCGTACGCGTCACGGCCGTCAAGGGCAAGGCGATCCTGGTTTCCGGCCATGACCTGAAGGACCTCGAGGGGCTGCTGAAACAGACCGAGGGGAAGGGGATCAATGTCTATACCCACGGCGAGATGCTGCCCTGCCACGGGTATCCCGGCTTGAAGAAGTACAAGCACCTTGTGGGTAATTATGGCGGAGCCTGGCAGGATCAGCGCCAGGAGTTTGACGCGTTCCCGGGCGCCATCCTGATGACGACCAACTGCATCCAGAAACCCAAGGACACCTACAAGGCCCGCATCTTCACCAGCGGGCTCGTGGCGTGGCCGGGTGTCGACCACATTGCCGACGGCAATTTCAAGCCCGTGATTGACGCGGCTCTGGCGGCGCCGGGGTTTGCGGCGGATGAGCCTGAAAAGACCATCCTGGTCGGCTTCGGGCACGCGGCCGTGCTTGGCGTGGCCGGGACAGTCATCGATGCCGTCAAGTCGGGCGCGATCAAGCGGTTCTTCCTGATCGGCGGCTGCGATGGCGCCAAGACGGGACGCAACTACTACACCGACTTCGCCCAGGCGGTCCCGAAGGATTGCGTGGTGATGACGCTGGCCTGCGGCAAGTTCCGGTTCAACAAGCTCGATTTCGGGACCATCGGCGGCCTGCCGCGGCTGCTGGACATCGGGCAGTGCAACGACGCCTACTCGGCGATCAAGATCGCCAGCGCCCTTGCCGGGGCCTTCAACTGCACGGTCAACGACCTGCCGTTGTCGCTGGTGCTGTCATGGTACGAGCAGAAGGCGGTTTGCATCCTGCTGTCGCTCCTGCATCTCGGCATCAAGAATATCCGGCTTGGCCCGAGCCTGCCGGCGTTCGTGACCCCCGCGGTGCTGAAGGTGCTGGTGGATAACTTCGCCATCAAGCCCATCACCACGGTCGAGGCCGATCTCAAGGCGGCCATGGCGGGAGCCTGAGGCAGCAGACAGTTCAGGAAAGATTCAGGCAGAGGCGGGCGGCGTATAGCCGCCCGCCTTTTTCTTTCGCTTGTTTTCCGGAGGCGCAGGACTACTATGATCACAGTGTCTTTACTGAAAGGAATGCCGTGAAAATTGTCCCCGTAATTGCCGCAAGTTTTGCCTGTGCCCTGTTGCCTGTGTCCTGCTTATCCGCTGCGGAAAAGCAGGCGGCGCTACCGGAGTCAGCGATCAAGGCCGATCTCTGGCTGAACGATTTTGCCGCCGCCAAGGTGCAGGCAGAAAAAGAGGGGAAGGATATCCTGCTCGATTTCACAGGATCGGATTGGTGCGGCTGGTGCATCAAGTTGAAAAAGGAGGTATTTGGCACGTCTGAATTCGAAGCCACTGCCCCGAAGCGTTTCGTCCTGGTGGAGATTGATTTTCCCCGCGACAAGAACAAGATCCCAGCCAAGGTAGCGGCCCAGAATGAGAAGCTTCAGGATAATTTTGGTGTCGAGGGATTCCCCACCATCATCCTGCTCGATGCACAGGGACGGCCTTACGGAAGGACCGGTTATGCCTCGGGAGGGCCCTCGAAGTATCTGGAGAACCTTGCCGAACTGCAAAAGGTGAGGGAAACCCGGGATGCGGCCTGGAAAAAGGCCGAGGCCGCCCAGGGAGTTGCCAAAGCCAAGTTTCTGGCCGAGGGGCTTCTCGCCCTTGATGATGATTTTGTCATGATGCATTACGGTTCGGTTCTGGCCGAAATCAAGAAACTGGATCCGCAGGATTCCTCGGGGATTGTGAAGAAGGCGGAGTACAGGACCAAACTGGCCGGCCTGGCGAAATCCGCAGGGGAAACCTACCAGAAAACGAGTGACAGTGCGGCCGCGGCCCAGCTTGTTGATGATTTTATCAAGGTCAATGCTGTGACCGGGGAAGACCTCCAGAAAGTCATGATGCTGAAACTCAATTTTTACCCACCCCGCACGCTTGACGGGGTGAACAAGGCGCTTGCCCTGCTGGACGACGTCATCAAGATCGCTCCCGGGAGCGATACCGGGAAACAGGCTGTCGAGATCAAGCCGCGGGCTGAAGCGTTCAAGAAGCGCCTGGAAGAGGCAGACACCAAGAAGTAGGGATTTGGAGCCCTGAACCCTGTTAATCCTGTTTTTCGCTTTCTTGACATGCATCAAGGTCGACGCGGGCGGGGCGGGATATGCTGTCCTCGAAAGGATGAAGGAGGACTCATATGAAACGGAAGATAATCAAGATCGATGATGACCGGTGTACAGGATGCGGGCTGTGTATCCCCAACTGCCCCGAGGGAGCGATTCAGCTGATTGACGGCAAGGCGCGGTTGATCAGCGACCTGTTCTGCGATGGACTGGGAGCCTGCCTCGGGCATTGCCCGGAAGGTGCCATCACCATCGAGGAACGCGAGGCTCAAGCCTACGATGAATCCCGCGTGATGGAGAACATCATCAAGGCAGGTCCCAACACCATCAAGGCCCACCTGGAACATCTGCGCGACCATGGCCAGAAGGAGTTCCTCGGCCAGGCGGTCGCGGTGCTGACGGCGAAGGGGCTTCCCAATCCGTTGGAGGGGAGGACGCCAAGTCCGGCTGCCGGTCCGCACGGGCACGGTGGTGGCGGCGGATGCCCGGGCTCGAGGGCGATGAGTTTCGAGAAGAAGGCGCCGGATGCGCCGGTGGAGCAGGGGACAAGACCGTCGCAGCTGACCCACTGGCCGCTGCAGTTGCACCTCATCTCGCCGAATGCCCCGCAGTACCAGGGATGTGACCTGCTTCTTGCGGCTGACTGTACGGCGTTCTCAGTGGGGGATTTCCATAAGGATTTCCTGAAGGGTAAGTCCCTGGCCATTGCTTGCCCGAAACTGGACGACGGGCAGGAGACCTATGTGGAGAAGATCAAGGCGATGATTGACGACGCGAAGATCAACACCCTGACGGTCATGATCATGCAGGTTCCATGCTGTTCGGGCCTGTTGAGGCTCGCGAAGGAAGCGGCCGGCCAGGCAGCCCGCAAGGTCCCCATCAAGTGCATTGTGGTCGGGCTCCAGGGAAACATCCTGAAGGAAGAATGGGTTTAACCAGAAGTCGGAATCCAAATACTGGAGAAAATCATGAACACTACAGATGAATACAAGGGCAGGGCAATCGAGCTGGCGACGGCGGTGGACTATGCCGGCGGCTCAGTGGTCAGCAAGACGATCCTTGAAAAGAAGACCGGCACCCTGACCTTGTTTGCATTCGACAAAGGGCAGGGGCTCAGCGAGCATACCTCGCCCTATGACGCGACGGTGCAGATCGTGGATGGCACGGCAGAGCTGACCGTGGGCGGGACGCCGAATGTGGTCAAGGCCGGGCAACTGTTCATCATGCCTGCAAATGTTCCTCATTCCCTCAAGGCGGTTGAGCGCTTCAAGATGCTGCTGATCATGATCCGCTAAAACGCGGGCTTGAATTAAAGACACCGACGGCGTATCATGATTTTTACACATGGTACGCCGTTTACTTCAAAAAATTAAGCATCACATCTCGCGCATGGGCGGCAAGGCTTCTGAGCCGACGCCTAAATCCAAGGCGCCCGCCGCTCCTGCGGCCCCCGTTCAGCAACGTTCAGCGGGTCAAAAGACATCGTCAACCTCAGCCCGTCCGGTCCAGCCGCGCCCGGCGCCCCGCCAGGCCGAGCCGCTTGCCCCGAAATGGGCGGTGTCGGATTACGTCGTTGAGCCCGTTGAGGGGAAGACCCGTTTCCATGACCTGGACATGCCTGAGCAGATCATGCATGCGGTCGACGACCTTGGATTCAAGTACTGTACGGCCGTTCAGGCTCTGACGATTCCGCCTTCCCTTCAGGGGCGCGATGTCACCGGAAAAGCCCAGACGGGGACCGGCAAGACGGCCGCGTTCCTGATCGCCATGTTTACGCATTTCCTGCGTCACCCGCGCAAGCGGCCGGTCAAGGTCGGGGCGCCCCGCGCCTTGATTCTGGCGCCGACCCGCGAACTGGTGATCCAGATCGAGAAGGATGCCCGTGATATCGGCAAGTACTGTGGTTTCAGCATCCTGGGCATCTACGGCGGCATGGACTATGACAAGCAGCAGCGCCAGCTCCAGGAAGTCAGCCCCGAAATCATGGTCGCGACACCGGGCCGGCTGCTCGATTTCCGCCGCGGCGGCCTGCTGGATTTGCGCCATGTGGAGGTCCTGGTCATCGATGAGGCCGACCGGATGCTGGATATGGGCTTCATTCCCGATGTTCGCACCATTGTTTATTCCATGCCCAGCAAGGAGGACCGGCAGACGCTTCTCTTCAGCGCCACGCTGACGGAGGATATCCTGCGCCTGGCGTCGAAGTGGACGAATGAGCCGATCCAAGTCGAGATTGAGCCCGAAAAGGTTACCGTCGACAACATCAAGCAGGTGGTTTACACGGTGCCGTCGGACAAGAAGTTCGCCTTGTTCTACAATCTGCTCCAGCGTGATAATCCTGAGCGGGTGCTGATGTTCTGCAACCGCCGGGATGACACCGAGCGGGTGCTCAGCTATATGGAGCGGTGCGGTATCAAGGCCGAGATGTTGTCCGGGGCTGTTCCGCAGAAAAAGCGGCTTTCCGTCCTGGAGGCCTTCCGGTCCGGCGCGATACGGGTTCTGGTTGCCACGGACGTGGCGGGCCGGGGACTCCACGTCAACGACATCAGCCATGTGATCAACTATGATATTCCGTTTGACGCCGAGGACTATGTGCATCGCATCGGGCGCACAGGGCGGGCGGGCAAGTTCGGGACGGCGTACACATTTGCCTGCGAAAACGAGGCCTTTTCCATGCCGGAAATCGAGAAATACATCGGCCGGCCGCTGGATTATGAAAATCCCGAGCCGGCCTTGCTGGTCATGCCTCCCGGCATCGGCAGCGAGCACCGCAGCTATCGACGCCCCTCCATGGGACGCCCCGCCGGGCGTGGTTCGTTTGGCGGGCGACGTCCGCAGAGGCGGTAATCGACCCCGGGATGGAATCAGAAATCCGGATCCAGGATACGGAGAAACCGTGTTCTGGGTTCATGGTTCAATCAGCACAATGCGTAGCGGGAGCCTTTAAATCAAAACAAGGGCTTGACAATTCATAGTCACTAATTAATACATTTAGCATCTATTAGCTAAATGGTGACTATGTGAAAAAGGCTTTTCTGGTTATTGTGATGCTCGCCGCCCTGCGGGGACTGGGGTGGGCGCAACTTGTTGCCGGGGACGTTGCGGTGGTGGCCTACAACACGGACGGCACCGATGCCTTTGCGTGGCTTGCGCTCCGCGATATGCCGATCGGCACGACCATTCATTTCACCTCCTCGTCTGTCAGCAACGGCTGGTTCCGGTGGGGGGACCACCTCGGGCGGGCGGTGGGGCCCGGTCCCCTGACATGGACCAGCACCAATTTCATCAAGGCAGGAACGGTGATCTCCTGGATCTCCGGGACGCAGAAATGCTGGAGCGTAGGGGCGATCTCGGGCGGGGCGCCTGCCTTAAGTTCATCCGGTGACCAGATATTTGCCTATACCGGCACGGTGGTATCCAATGCCGCCGGGATTGGGCCATGGTGGGGCGACCCGGCTCATGCCGTGATGCTTTACGGATTGAATTTCGCGAATGCGGGATGGGACAACCTGAACGGGGGTGGTTCCAGCACCAGTTACATCCCGGAGGGACTTTCTGTTCAAGCCGGGACCGCCGTGCATGCAGGCACGAATCGCAATGCCTTTTATGCAGGGGACTGCTCGGGGACAGCGGCGCAAATACTCGCCGCCATCTCCAACCCGGGCAACTGGGTCGTCAGCGTGAACTCGATCAATCCCGGGCAGTGGCCGGCGGTTTTTGCAGTTAAGGCGGCCGGGACGCTTATCAGCGTGCAGTAGACGAGCTGCGTGCCACGCCCACGCGGCGGCAAAAGTTTTTGATAGGGCAGTCCCCGCATCGCGGGGACCGGGGGAGGCAAAGGGTCTGACCGAAGGCGACCAGATACCGGTTCCAGGTTTTCCAGTACCGTTTTGGAAGAATCCTGCGCAAGGTGGTTTCCGTCTGTTCAGGCTTTGAGGTTTTCAGCAGGCCGAGGCGATTGCTGATGCGATGGACATGAATGTCCACGCAGATGCCGTGGCGGTCAAAGGCCTCCGTGACGACCAGATTCGCGGTTTTGCGGCCCACGCCCGGTAGCTTGACCAGTTCCTCCACGGTGCCGGGAATGATGCCCCCATAGAGGGTCTCGACGGCATCGGGGAGTTTGCTGAGCATGCGCGCCTTGGTCTTGTAAAAGCCGACGGGGAAGATGAGCGCTTCAATCCTTGTGAGCGGGAGCTTCCTGAGATCGTCAAGCGATTGGACTTCGCGGAACAACCGTTCGGACGCCAGAGTGGTCGTCTGGTCCTTTGTGCGGGCGCTCAGGATGGTGGCCACGAGGACGCGGAACGGGTCGAATGTGCGCACTTGCATGAAATGCGCGACCGGGCTTTGGGTGTGTTCAAAATACCGCCTGAGCCGGCGGTGGATGGCCGCAATGATGTCGTCGCTCATTCTTCCAGGCTGGTGAGGCCTTCCCGGATGGCATATTTGGTCAGCGAGGCCACATTGTGTGCGCCAAGCTTGTGCATGATATGCTGGCGGTGCGTCTCCACAGTCTTGATGCTGATATTGATGGTCTGGGCGATGTCCTTGGAGCTTTTTCCCTCGGCGATCATCTGCAGGATTTCCGATTCCCGCTGGCTCAGCTCGACCTTGCGTTGCTGCTTCCGGCGAACGGTGGATTTTGTGCGCTTGGTGAACTGCTCCAGGACATTCCCCGCGATGCGGGGGCTGATGAACAGTCCGCCGGACATGATGGTTCTTATGGCATTGGCCAGCTCGGAAAACGCACTGTCCTTAAGCATATATCCCGAGGCGCCCGCTTCCAGCATTTCTGTCACGAAGTGGTGGTCGGAATGCATCGACAGCGCGAGAATTTTGATTTTTTCGCATTCCTCGAAGATCCGGCGTGTGGCGGCAATACCGTTCAGTTCGGGCATGCCGATATCGAGGACGATGATATCCGGTTTTTTGTCCTGGGCGAGTCGGATGGCATCCAGTCCGTTGATGCCTTCACCCACAACCGTCATGTCAGGCTGTTTTTCAAGAAGGGACCGCAATCCCTCCCTTATTATCTGGTGATCATCGCAGAGTAAGATCTTTATGCCCATAAATACCAGATCCTTGGTTTCGCTCTCATCATGATAAGCGGGACTGATCATGTCAAATCTTTTACGATGATTAGACTTGATTCGCAGGAATGCAATCAGGATACTTCGCCCGAATTGTGTGGCGCCCAATGATTTGGAAGGATGATTTTATGGCACAGGAACTGGCATTTGCATTGATTAATCCGTATACGATCTCAAAATCCCGGACAGGGGGGGTGATCGGACGGCTGATGAGCCGCACCGGCCTGGAGTTGGCCGCCGCTCGCATGTTCGGTCCCAGTCAGGAACTGGTTACGCGCTATGCTGATTCCTTGTTGACCAGTAATCAGGCAGAGCCTGAGTTTGCCCGGTTGCTGAGTGAATATGTCCGCAAGTCCTATGGCCCTGATCCTGTGACCGGACTCCGCCGCCGGGTCATCCTGCTGATGTTCGAGGGGGAGAACGCCATCCAGAAGGTCCGGGAGGCCACCGGCCACCTCAAGGCCGGTGGCCTCCCGGAC
>Ga0208613_1000231_pt1 | contig 19302 bp, 18 predicted proteins | sample CryBogmetaGMA6M_FD_184543 | JGI IMG/M metagenome (GOLD analysis project Ga0208613, IMG submission 184543) | Freshwater microbial communities from Crystal Bog, Wisconsin, USA - MA6M (SPAdes) | ecosystem: Environmental > Aquatic > Freshwater > Lake | place: Crystal Bog, Wisconsin, USA | collected... | reverse complement strand
ATAAAGAAGGGGCTTACTTTTAGAAAACGAATATGCTATTGCTGATTATCAGAGAGTTTAAACAAAAAAATTAACCAACTCCGGTTTTACCGGACAACAATGAAAGGTTATGAAAAGAAAAATGATTTGCGCTCTAATATTTTTGATCAGTGTTTCATTTTTATTATTTATGAACGCCTGTAAGAAAGAGCTACAAAAACCGCAGAATAATTCAGAAGTGTCAAGTGACCTAAGTCATAAAGTATTAATATTGGTCGATAACTTTCTTAAAAAGAAGTCTAGCAATATAAAAGATGGTGAAGTTATGTCCGTTGATAGTACTATCTGGTATCTCGAAACGTCAATGAACGTAACCTATGCTCGTCTGGATTCTTCAGTGAAAATATTTAAACAAGATTCTGCTTTTATTTCGGTTCCTCTTAATCAAGATGGATCTGTAAATATCAGCGATGTATATACTGCGTATGCTCAATTGGTAGATAGTCTATCCGCATTTTATTATTCAATTGAAGGTACAAAAAGTGTTATAGTTAATGATGTTTTTGCAGCCGCTGTAACAATTTCTCAATTACAGATAGGTGTTAATATTATATTGGCGCAAATGCCAGACCCAGGGATTATAAGTCCATGGTTTGGAGCAGATCAAAATTGGAAATGGGGATTTAGTTCAGGAAAATGTAATGGTACGTATGTTGGTCGGGACGCTACAACAGAACTAGCAAGACATGCTAACTATACAATTCCTATTGCTCCTTCAGGCCAACATTATACATGGATAGACCTCGTGAAAAGTCAAATTATTAATCCATATATGGTTCCGCTTCCCAGTGGTCAGCAAAATCCTTATGGCTTTGAAAATGAATACTTATTTGATCATGGTGGCGGCTACCCTGAATATGATGAATGTCTTGCCTATGATGCGATGAATTATTATCTTCAAAACCTATTTACAATAAGTGGAAATTATCAACCCCAAGGGAAAGAAGTAGTAAATTATTATTGTGATTTTGATTTTGCCGGTGATCAGAATAGCTGGGAGCATATGCACAAAGCCCAATTTACTTATGGTAGAAGGATAATAGCTTATTACGATGCTGAAACAGTGCCTCCAAATGTGAAGTAACTATTTAATAATAGGTAACCGATAGAAATATTCTGTGAAAATGAGTTCATTCAAATTTAGTGGTCTTTTGTTGAAGAATGAACTCATTTTTATTTAAAATTGAGGCTCATGAAAATAAACCAGATAATTGTTTCTATTCTTTTCGTGGTTTTAGGATTAAACCAAATTTTTTCTCAGACTACATTTAATATTGTCGTTAAAGATACATCCTTTGATTATCAGATTGGGGATGCTTTGGAACTTCCATCTGGTAATTTTATAACCGTAGAGGCTAAAGGCAGTTACCCCACATTGATCGGTTCAAGATTATTAAAGATCAGCCCGCAAGGGAAAATTCTACTGCAAAGAGAGTTCAATTATCCTGGATTTGCCTCTGGTCTAGTTAGTGTTAATCTTACATCAGAATATAAATTGTTATTGAGTGGGGGTGTTTGTACTTCCGGATTATCCAAACTTTGGTTATGCACAGTGGATACATCCTTGAATTTAATCCAGAATAGAATATTTTCTTTGGAGAATTACAATTACGTGATGAGTCACGTTATTATTTTGCACAATAATGAAATCCTCTGTTATGGCAAAGTCAAAGACACTACAACCTATCATAGACCATTTTTGTTTTCTTATAAATTGTCACAGGATCTTGATAGTCTCCATTTAAAAATCTTTATAGATCATCCTGCCTGGGGATTGGATTTAATTGAAAGAAATGATCATAAAGGTTATTATTTTGTGGTTGTTGGTTACGGCAATCAAAGTGCGGGTAACATACTAAGTCTTGATACAGCATTTAATGTGCAAAAAATAGTAGGCATGCCTGATGTTGATAATATGAGTTCAATTGAATATACCGATTCCACTCATCTTCTTGTTACAGGCGAATATGAACATACCTGGCCATCAATAGATAAAAGGGATGTTGGAATTTTATATTATGATACTTTATTCAATTTAATATATTCCAAAGCATTTGGCAAGAAAGACACAGAAGATTTCCCGGCCATACAAAAAAATATAGCTTTTTCGGATCTTCATTCAATTTTCATAGGAGGTACAGATAACATAGGTCCCTACGAATTTACCCCCCAGGATTCATGGTATCTTTTAAATAATATTGACACGGCGCTTAATCTCAACTGGCAGAAATATTATGGCGGGGATGGATTTTATACCCTTTATGGCGTTTTAGCTACTAAAGACAGTGGCTGCCTGATGTATGGTACATTTTGGGATTACCATCATACTGAAAAATTCACCCGATATCTTTCACTTATAAAGGTTACAAAGAACGGGTTGCTGCTTTCAATAAATGACGAGCCATTACCAATAATGCATGAAGCCATTATTTATCCTAATCCAGGTAGTGATGAGATCATGGTACAAACTCAACTTAAGAATTCAAGTATTTATTTATATGACATAACCGGCCAGGCAGTTCGTAACCAAAATCTGATTTCTGGCCGTAATTATCTGAATGTTCAATGCTTAAATACAGGGATTTATCTCTATAAAATCATTCAGAATTCAAAGGTTCTTGAGTTCGGAAAATGGATTAAAAAATGAATAAAAAGATGCGCCGTCAACTTTCATTCCCTAAATGGGAATATCGGTTTTTTATAAGCCTGGTACTCCAGTTTTCTATTTGCAGCGTATTCTCCCAATGGACCTGGCAGAACCCGTTGCCTCAGGGGAATTCACTGACGTCAGTATATTTTACTGATTCAATGACGGGGTATTGTGCAGGTACGTTCGGGACTTTATTAAAATCAACTGATGGCGGCAATACATGGATAGTTTTAAAAACAAATACAACGGAAAACCTGTGTGGCATTCGATTTATTAATTCGGATAAGGATAAGGGTTTTATTGTCGGATCACACGGACTAATTAGTGTCTGTCTTTAGTCTCAGAATGTTAATAACTACTGGGGTTTTGCGACATAAATCGATAAAGTTCATGGTATCTTAGGATCAAAGATACACAACCTATGAAATTGTTCAATGATTTAATGCTAAAGTTCGAAAACCCTGACTGGTCGCGGCAACCGATCTTTTGTGTGATTGATACCATCCTTGAATCGAACCCAAATATTATCCTGATGATGAAGGATGATGTCATTGGAAGTGAACATTTTTCCAATTTCGGAAGGAAAGACACTCCCAGTGTTGAACAGATTGTAAGAGCAGCCATTTATAAGGAACTGAAGGGGTATGATTATCGTGAACTAATGGATGCCCAGCTGGATTCAAGGAGTTGTGAGGCATTCATAAAACTTGAAGGTCGTGATCCGTTTAGTTTTCAACTGTTTCAGAAATACATCTCGCGGATTAAACCGGAAACATTACAAAGAGTCCTTGTGGAAATCAATAAACTTGCCATTCATGAAGGCCTGGAAGATGTAAAAAGTGTTTCCCAGGATGCCACTGTTATTAAAACCAATATTCATTATCCGACCAATAATTCTCTGGTATGGGATTGCATAAAAACCAGTACCCGGTTATTGACGCAGTTGAAAGAAGAGATTGTAAACCTGGACTTTATTGATTACACCAAATCTGCCAAGAAAACATACTTTGAAATCAATGTCACTAAAAGGGAAGAACAGCGTGTAGCCTTGTTTTATAAACAATTGATTCTGTTCACAAAGGTTTTAAATCAAACATCCAACGCGATAAAAAAAAAGTCCGGGAGCTTTGTCGCCCTGGGTATTCAGTCTGAATTGACCAAACTTCTTGATCTCATGGAACAGGTATATGATATAACCTATCGTAAAGAAGTTGAAGGAGAAAAAGTTCCGAATGAAGATAAACTGTTTTCGATCTATGAACAACACACCGATATTATCGTGAAAGGCCAACGGGAAGTTTTATTCGGGCATAAAATAAATCTTACTGCCGGTAAGAGCAACCTTGTTCTGGATTGCGATATTCTCAGAGGAAATCCTTCAGACAAATCGTTGTTCCAACCTGCAATTGATCGAGTGATAGAAAATTATGGCATTGTACCACGCGATAGTGCAAGCGATGGAGGATATGCTACCTTGCTTAATCTGAACTATGCTCATAAAATTGGTATTGTCAATATTGTCTTTAACAAGGTTGTAGGCAGCATGCGCAATATCGTCAGCAGCCTGAACATGGAAACCAGGTTAAAGAAATGGCGTAGTGTAATGGAAGCGATTATTTCAAACATTAAACGTGGTTTCAATATCCGTACATGCAATTGGAAAGGCTGGGAGCATTTTCAGGCAAAGGTGCTTTGGAGTATTCTTGCTTATAATTTCAGAGTGATGACTGAATTAATTTTGGTCAAACTTAAAAGCGTTCCGCAGGCTTGTTGATAGTTCAAAAGCCTGTAAAAACAGTCGAATTCGTGAAATCACTCATAAATGAGATGAAGGGAATATTGTTTGGTTTTTGTGAATTTAGCGTAGAGTAACCGGTTTACTAACAATTGGTCATGATTGTTGAAAACTAAAAGTTGAAATTGGGTTTTTATGGTGCAAAACTCCCTCTTGTCCACGAAAATATTACCGTTGTTAACAAATTGAGGGACAGAATGGACAGACACTAATTATAAAAACTATCGATGGAGGTCTAACCTGGTCTAAAGTTAAAGAGGATTTCACGAGTAATCTGCATTCAATTTTTTTTGAAGATGATCTAATCGGATTTATTGTCGGAGACCAGGGATTAGTTTTAAAAACAACAGATGGTGGCGGCAATTGGTATAAATTGAACGCTTACACAGTCCGTAATTTGAACTCTGTATTTTTTACAACCCACGATACCGGCTATATTGTAGGTGAGCAAGGACTCAACCTTAAGACTACTGATTCTGGTTTGCATTGGCAAGCATGGCCTACCGGAACGAATTTTGATCTTAACTCAGTATATTTTCCTGATCATATCAACGGATATGCAGTTGGTGATGGTGGAATCATGATAAAAACATTGCCAGGTGACACTTCCTGGAGTAAGCTCTCTGGGGTTACCTCGAATTATCTGAATGCTGTTTTTTTTACTGATGTTTCAACAGGCTTTGCTGTTGGATGTAACGGGACAATTATCAAAACCACGAACGCCGGATCAACCTGGCTCAAAATACCTTTGACAGTATACAATGATCTTTCTTCAGTATATTTTTTGGATTCCGGTATCGCAATGGCAACAGGAAGTCAAGGTTTACTTATTAAAACGTTAAACAATGGCTCTGATTGGGAAATAATATCAAAGGGAACCAATAAGTGCCTTACATCGGTCACCTTCCCGGCTCTAAAAACAGGATATGTTGTTGGCAGTGAAGGAACAATGTTAAAAACAATTAATGGCGGGGATAAATGGATGAAGCTGGAAAGCGGAACGTATGAAAATCTTAACGGGGTTTCTTTTACAGATGTTAATACTGGCTATGCTGTGGGCTGGAATGGGTTTATCACTAAAACCGTTGATGGTGGTTTGAATTGGAATGAATTATATACCGGTGTTTCAACCAACTTGTTTGCGGTTGATTTTTTTGATTCCAAAACAGGTTTTGCAGCAGGCTGGGATGGTGCTATCATCAGGACAAAAGATGGCGGCCGCAATTGGTCCCAACTTACATCAGGGACAGATGTTGACCTCTCATCAGTTTTTATCTCGGATACACTCTCGGCTTATGTTGTAGGGCAAAATGGCGCAATATTGAAAACCATTGATGGGGGAAACACCTGGTCATCACTGCCCAGTGGTACACAAAAGTCGCTGAACTCGGTTTTCTTTACCGACACGCTTACTGGTTATGCAGCAGGAGATGAAGGATGTTTTTTAAAGACTACTGATGCCGGAATGACATGGAATGCTTTGCAAACCGGAACATTATACCAGCTTAGAACTGTTTATTTCCCAACAAATAATACCGGTTATGTAGTCTCCGATTTCGGAATTATTTTCAAAACGACAGATGGCGGTTATACTTGGTTTGAGATGAATTGCGGGACCCTGAATTCCATCACTTCAATGGTGTTTACTGATGAAAGCACCGGGTATGCTGTCGGGTTGAATAGTACGATACTAAAAACCACAAACGGGGGTGGAGTCGATATAGATAATGCTAAACAACCCCACCAGGATTTTTCAATTTACCCGAATCCTGCAAGAGATAAAATTACAGTATGCCACTCACCTTCTTTTACCGTTGAAACCCAGATCATCATAATGAATTTTTCAGGACAACAACTGTTCCTTGAAAAATTCCGGGATCGCGACAAATTTGAAATAAATACAAGTACTCTGAAAGCCGGAATGTACCTGGTAAAAGTTCAAAACACAAATGGAATTGAGATAAAAAAGCTTGTTGTTAATTGATTTTAAAATGTAAATATTAACATGATTTTAACCCGCAAGAGAATCCCGCAATTGATTGTTACAATGAAACCGCTTCGGCTCATCAACTCAACTCAATCATTCATTGTGACGGTTACACTTTCAGATGCAATAGCATCGGTGTTGAATTCGGGATTTCTCTTTGCCGGGTTTTTTCGACACAATTTATGCAGTTTCTATAATTCAAACAGCTTGAGAATATAGTTTGTAATAACAGAATGCAATGCTCAGGATCTTTGTTATCGATGATCATCCACTTGCAATTTCGGGGCTGAAAAGTATGTTTCGGAAGGATCGTGATAATATTGAAATTTGCGGTAGCGCCCTGGATGTTCGTATTGCTTTGCAGGAAGCCATGGCGCCTGCGTTCGACATCATTCTTCTGGATCTCTGGATCCGCGACATCAACCCTCTTGAAAATATTAAAATGCTAAAAAGGAAATTTCCTTTCAAGCCTATTGTCATTCTCTCTTACGAGGATTCCACGGTATGGCAGCATAAAATGTATAATGCAGGTGTAGCGGGATATTTGTTGAAAACCTCGAGAAAAGCCCAGTTGCGCGAGGCCCTGGAAAAAGTCGCAGATGAGCGTCTTGTATTCCCCCACCTTTTCACTGAATCAATGCCGCAACGCAATCCACATGCAGAAACAATAAAAAAAATAGACGGGCTTACACCCCACCAATATGATGTCGTGAGCCTTCTGTCCGAAGGTAATTCAAGAAACCAGATAGGAAAAAGATTAAGTATAAGTGTTTCAACCATTGAGAAAATCCTTACGTCTGTCCGTAGGAAATTCCAGGCCAGGAACACTTCCCAGCTTATCTGGATGCTTACTCACAGGAAAATTATATGATCAATGAGTGCATTTAAAAAAAAACATAAAACCATGTCTTCTCAATTAATTGACCGTGAAATTATCAATGTGTTTATTATTGATGACCATTACCTCATTAATGACGGTTTTAATCAGCTGTTTGACCCGGAGCTTGATGGCATAAAAGTAAAAGGTTCTGCATTAAGCCCGCATGAAGCCATTCAAAAGATCCGCAAACAGGATATTGATGTTATCATACTGGATCTTTTCATTAAATTCACTGATCCTGTGCTCAATTTTAATTACATACGAAAACATTTCCCTTCAATTCCTGTAGCCATTCTTACACAGGAGGATTCATTCGAATGGAAACTTCAGATGTTCCGCGAAGGAGTGTCGGCTTATATCAGGAAGGATGCTGAAAAAAGTGAGATACTGAAGATCCTTTCTCTCGTTGCAAACGGGCAAACTGTAATGCCTGAGGAAATTTCCCTGGCGCTGACCAAAGCAAAGGAGAGCCAGGAGAATGTGTTTTTGACACTTGAAGAAAGGGAGCTTATGAAAAAAATTACGGATGGGCTATCTCTGAAAGATGTCGCTGAACAGTATAATAAATCCATATCCGCCCTTGAAAAAACATATAAAAGGATCAGGATTAAATTCCATGCCAGGACAAACCCTGAATTGATCAGGATATTATATCAAAGCAAAACCCTTTGCTGATAAGGTCCATCAATGAAACCAGGGCATGAAAAAAGCCCTGTCGGAATTCAACAGGGCTTTGAAAAAACTCAACGAAACAATTACTTTATATACGGCACCTTTAAGGTTTCAACCTTGTCTCCGTTATTGACGTTGATCAGGTACAACTGGTCTGCAGGATGGAATTTGAGATAAACCTCCTTTTGTCCCTCCACGTTATTTTCAAATGAACATACCTTTTTGCCGGTAATATCATATACGCTGATAAGGTAATGGCATGCTGTTTCGGCAGTGAGCAGGGCATGAATCTCGGGCGAGAACCCCGACCACATCAGGCTCGGCTCCTCTTTAATTTTATAAGTTTTATTTTTTATTGACTGCGGATGAGGGAGCGGCGCTTCGCTTTTATTCACCGGTTAAGCGAATAAACAGAGCCCCTGTCAAGTTTTATTTCTGATCAGCTGACAAGTGTTTTAATCCACTTGCTGTAAATAATGAAAGTAGTTGTCTTCGTCCGATTTCATTAAGTTGCTGCAAGCGTTCTCCTTGAGAAACACCTTTGGAGATCAAAATTGCATTCAAACTTTCCATGTTTGACAGGACAACTAATTGTTCGATGGATGCATGATCGCGGATATTTCCGGAATTATCCTGATTGGTTTCACGCCAATCCTGTGCTGTCATTCCCAAAAGTGCGACATTAAGAATATCTGCTTCACTCGCATAAACTTTTCCTATCTGACTTTTACTCACAAGTGGAGGAATCAGGTTATCCTTAATTGCATCGGTATGGATCCTGTAATTAATTTTGGCAATAGTCCTCTGTAGATTCCAGTCTAAGGACTTTAGCCTGTTTTCCTCTTCTTTCAGACGTTGAAATTCCTTTATCAGGTAAAGTTTAAATTCCGGATTTAACCATGAACAAAATTCGAATGCCAGATCCTGGTGGGCGTAAGTTCCTCCTCCGAACCTTCCCGATTTAACAATAAACCCAATGGCATTCGTGTTTTGTATCCACTGTTTCGGTGAGAGAATGAATCGGTTAAGTCCTGCCAGATTTTTAAACCTATCGAATTCGATAGGTTTAAAACCAGGATTGTTCAATTGCTCCCAGATCCCCAGGAATTCTATCGTATTTTTGTTTCTTAACCAATTATAAAGGATTGCTTCATTTCCAAACGGCCTTATAATATCGGTCAGGCAAATATAAATGAGGCCATCCCGGTCAATAATTGATATTTCGGAGCCCTTGACATTGATTTTCTTTGCTTTCATTTCCCGGACATTTCAACTTAATCCGGGAAAAGGCGAAAAGTGATACGATTTCTCCAGCTTTTATCAATCTGCGACAAACAACCAGTGACCAGCCAATAATTCACATAACCGGAAGAAACATCGCAAATTTATCCCAGATCATTCCGATAATCGGAACGGAAACCACTGGTTTATTCCGAAAACCGGAATTCAACTTTTCGAAAATCGGAACCAGGATTAATCATATGATTTTTTCATATAAATCTCTTGCATATTAATTTCGAACTGCATACATTTACACAACGATACCGCCAACAAGCTTAAAACCAACTAATAACCCACCTATGTCGAAGTTCCAGGAGCTCTCTTCCCTGATTTGGATTGTGGCTGATGATGTGCTGAGGGGCTTGTTCAAACCCCATGAATATGGGGATGTGATTCTGCCGTTTGTGATTTTGCGGAGGTTGGATTGTGTGATTGAGCCGAGGAAGGATGAGATCTACAATCTGTACGAGGAGTACAAGACGAAGGTGGAGGATCCGTCGCCCGTCATCCGCAGTCGCATAAAGGCTGAATTTTACAATACGTCGAAGTATGATCTTTCGCGGCTGAAGCAGGATCCGAAGAATGTGTTTATCAATTTCCGGAATTATATCAACGGGTTTTCGAAGAACGTGTACGATATCATCGAGAATTTCCAGCTGGATAAGCCGGTGGAGAAGCTGCATAAGAACAACCGCCTGTTCCTGCTGGTGGAGAAGTTCAGTTCGGTGGACCTGCACCCGGATGTGGTGGACAACCATGCCATGGGGCAGATCTTCGAGGAGCTTCTGCGGAAGTTCTCCGAAATGAGCAACGAGACCAGCGGGGAGCATTACACCCCCCGCGACATCGTGAGGCTGCTCGTTTCCCTGGTGTTTTCGGGCGACAGGGAAGACCTGCAGGGAAAAGGAAAGATCCGCTCGGTGTTCGATCCCTGCTGCGGCACCGGCGGTATGCTCACCATCGGCAAGGACTGGGTGCTCGAGAATATTAATCCGCAGATAGAAATTAAGATATACGGGCAGGAACTCAATCCGCAGACCTATTCCATCTGCAAATCCGACCTGCTCATCTCGGGCGAGAACCCCGACCACATCAGGCTCGGCTCCATTTAAATTTTATGAGTTTTTATTTTATTGACTGCGGATGGGGGAGCGGAGTTTCGCTTTTATTCACCGGGTAGGCGAAATTACTGGCATTCTGATCAACATCATCATTAAATTAAGTGGCAGAAAGGCCTTAAACTAAATCGTTTAAATTTCCAAATTCCGATTATCGGACTAAAAAATCCGATTATCGGACTATTGTTGTCCGATTATAGGAATCTGATTATCAAAATAATACATCACATTTATTTTGTAATTATAATAATATTTTTAGTATTATTGTGTTCTATTATTTAATGGGTTTTTGTTCAAAAACAGAATCTTTGTACATGGCCATAGGGGGAAAATAAAACCCCCTTTACAATTTGATGCGAAAATGATTGCGACGTCATAAATCAACAACAAAGAGAAAGGAGGCAGGCGCAAATGTAGACATTTCTTACATCACCATGTTTCAATAAAAGCAATTTTGGAATGTTTCAGAGTTCAATGATTTAAACAAATACTTAAATGAATGATTATGAAAAGAAAAACTCTTTGCGTTTTTGTAGTACTAATTGGTGTTTCATTAGTATTCTTTTTGAATGGCTGTAAGAAAGAGTTACAAAAACAACAAAATAATTCTACAGTGTCAAGTGACCTTAGCCACAAAGTATTAACATTGGTCGATAACTTTCTTAAAAAGAAATCAAGCAATTTAAAAGAGGGGGAAGTTATGTCTGTTGATAGTACTATCTGGTATCTTGAAACTGCAATGAACGCAACCTATGCTCGTATGGATTCTTCTGTGAAAATATTTAAACAAGATTCTGCATTTATTTCGGTTCCTCTTAATCAAGACGGATCAGTAAATATCAGCGATGTTTATACCGCGTATAATCAATTGGTAGATAGTCTATCAGTATTTTATTATTCAATTGAAGGTACAAAAAGTGTTCTTGTTAATAATGTTTTTGCAGCTGGTGTGACAATTTCTCAATTACAGATTGGTGTTAATATTATATTGGCCCAAATGCCAGATCCAAATCGGGAAATTGAATTTGGAACAACGGATAATTGGTATTGGGGTCTTTTAATTGGTAAATGTGACTACACATTCCCTGGTCGTGATGCCACCACTGAACTTACAACTCATGCCAATTATAGCATACCAATAGCCCCCTCAGGACAATCATATTTCTATATTGAAGTTGAAAATACCGCTTGGATCTATCCTGATCAAAATCATTTACCCTCAGGCCAACAAAATCCCTATGGTTTTGATGATTATTATTTATTTAAGGATGGTAGTGATATTTTCCCTGAATATGATGAATGCCTTTCTTATCATGCTATGAATTATTACCTTCAGAACTTGTTTGATCTTGGAGTAATATACAAACCACAAGGGAAAGAAGTAATCCATTACAATTGTGATTTTGATTTAACAGGAGGAATTGGATATTGGTTGCATGTTCATAAAGTAAGGTTTACTTTTGGTAGGAGAATTATAGCTTATTATGACCCGGAAACAATCCCGCCGAACGCGAAATAAACATTTTAATTAATAGTTCATCCTGCAATATTTAATATTCATTGCAGGATGAACCAATCTTTTTAACTGAACAAAACAATGAAGATCACTGGATTTTTACTTTTAATGACTTTGGGTATATGCGTATGCAAGGCCCAATCAACATTCTCGGTTATTGTTAAGGATACAGTTTATGACCATCAGATTGGGGATGCTCTGGAATTGCCTTCAGGTAATTTTATAATTGTTGATACTAAAAATCTTGGCCCTTCAGACTATGCTTCAAGACTTTTAAAAATATCCCCCAAAGGTAAAATCCTGCAGGATCAGGATATAAGTTTTCAGGCTTTGTCTTCCTGTTTGGTTAGTGTAAATACTATTGCTGGGAATAAAATATTATTAAGTGGTACGGTACGGACCTCTGGGTTATCTAAATTATGGCTATGTGTCCTGGATACATCCTTGAATGTAATTGAAAATAAAATCCTGGCTCTTGAGAATTATAACTATTTCATAAGCAAAGTCAGGATTGCTGATAACAATGATATACTTTGTTTTGGTTTTGTAAAGGATACTACCAGTTATCAGGATGAATTTTCATTCATATATAAATTTTCTCCAAACCTTGACAGCCTGAAATTAAAAATATTTAGCGATAAATGGTCTTGGGGGTTAGATCTCATAGAAAGGGATGATCATAATGGATATTATTTTGTTGTAGTTGGATATAGTTCTGCCGGTGGCAGCAGTATTATTTCATTAGACACAGCTTTTTATGTGCAACGGGTTATAAAAATGCCTGATAATGTTGACAACATGTGCTCAATTAAATATATTGATTCCACCCATCTTTTAATAACCGGTGAATACTCCTATGATTGGCCGAGTATTGATAAAAGAGATATTGGTGTTTTAAAATATGACACTTTATTCAATTTAATCCGAACAAAGGCTTTCGGTAAAAAGGACACTGAAGATTTTCCGGGAATTTCCAAAAACATCGCAATTTCTGATAGGCGTCATATATATATTGGCGGTACTGATAATATGGCTGGATATGAATTTTCAGTGCAGGATTCATGGTATATTTTAAATAATATAGACACTGCACTAAATCTGAATTGGCAGAAATATTACGGTGGTGATGGATTTTATACTCTTTATGGCATCATACCCACTAAAGACAGTGGCTGTTTGATGTTCGGGACATTATGGGATTATCATAATACTCAGAAGTATACCAGGTATCTATCCCTGATTAAAGTTACAAAGGATGGATTATTGCTTTCAATTAATGGGGAACCCGGTCCATTGATGCATCTAGCCATTGTTTATCCCAATCCAGGCAGTAATATGATCAACATTCAAACGCAACTAAAAAGCAGCGTTTTTAATTTATATGACCTAACTGGAAGAGAAGTTGGCAGTCTGGGACTTATTCCCGGACGAAATGCAATTCAGGTTCAAAACTTAAAGTCCGGGCTTTATATCTATAAAATCAGTCAAAATTCAGATGTGATCGAATTTGGAAAGTGGTTAAAAGAATAAACTCATTAATCAGTGCGGCAAACTTTAGTTAGGATACAAGGGAAAGACGAATAATTCATTCTATTCAACATTTTCTTTCGGGATGGTTTTTTCATAGGGTCTCCGGCCGCCATAAAAACTTCTTTAACTGATAGATCTATAAATTATTAGTTTCATGTTAATCAGTCTCCAGGGGGGGTAGTTGGAAAAATCGGAATCCCTGACCACCTTGTGCCGTTTTTACCTGACCACCATATTAACCTGAAAATAATGGAGTTGAAATTGCCAGGTTACTTCGGCCTAAAGTGGTCAATCTAAGCGGTTTGTCCACAGTAGTATATTTTTCATTTTTTTCGTGTCATTTGAATTCGGTTTAATCAGATTAGTTAGTATATATCCTGCGCTTCGAGCCAACGTGAAAAGAAGACATCATAAACAAAAAAGTTATCGTCTCTTTTATAAATCATTTCCTTGTCTAACAGTGAATCAACTCCCCGCTTTATAGTGCTGGCATTGGTAAGTTTATACTTCCTGATGAAACTGCCCGATGTTAACATATTGGATCCCTTGGTATGGGCTATTGCTTTCAGTAACTGCCATTGATGCCGGGTTAACAGATTCCTGTATTCAAGGTAAAAGGGTTCCAGCGAGTTGAGAATTTCCTGCCGGGTTTTCTTCAGAATTTCCTGATTTACTTTTTGTGAGGTCTCAAATAATTTATTACATAGGTACTGAACGTACCAGGTATGACAACGACTCCAATCAAGTATCTCTGTAATTATTCCCTCATCAACCTCCCGTAAATTCTTTGTAAACAGTGCTTTAATGAAAGTCTCATAAACAGTTGCGTTTATTTCAACCAGGAACATCATCTCGGTGCTCTGGTAAAATGGCCGGGTAGCATCTCCGAACATCCTGGCAAGTAAGGTTTTATTGCTTCCCGAATATATAAACCGTACGTTGTTCAGGGTTTGGATCATCCCGCGGATCAGGGCTTCCACATTTAATTCAGGATAATTGCTGATTTGTTGAAATTCATCAATGCCAATCACTACCAGGGTGTTTTTACTCCTTTCCTTCAATATTGCAAAGAGTTCATCAAGTGTGCTTCTGGCCTCTTTTTCGTCGGCAATCTGGAATGTAACGGAAGGCATACCGTTGAGCTGGTCAATTGATATTACAGGACGTACATAACGGAAATGGTTAAGGAATTCCTTCATTCTTTCCCCGAATGACTTCTTTAACCTGAATAAGGCCGTTGCCAGTTGATTAATGAAACCATTCAGGTTCTCAGTATGATAAATATCCATGTAGATGGTTTCAATACTTTTCTCCTTTTTCAGCTTTTCAAAAGTATGCAGAAGGAGTCCTGTTTTTCCCATCTTACGCAGTGAGACAAGGGTGATATCTCGTCCGTTTTGGATTGCATTGATGATGGTTCTTGTTTCATTCACCCGGTCACAGAAATATTTGTTCCCGTGATATCCCCTGATTATAAATGGATTCATATTGTATAATTTCACCAAAGGTAATAAACAATTTGCGTTAAACAAAATGTTTTAAACAAAATGTTTAAAACAAAATGTTATACCTTTATCATATTCTTCAATTGGTCGGGTAAAATCAGCGGGTCACTTAGAAAAACCGGAATCGCTGACCACCTTTTGCTGCTTAAATTGACCACATAATCAGGGATTTGATTGTGGATGAGTTTTGGAGGGATTACAGGAGGGGGACGGGTTAGTTGGGAATACCGGAAACGACGACCACCTTGTGCCGGTTTTACCTGACCACCATATTAGCCTGAAAATAATTTAGTTGAGATAGCCAGGCTACTGCGGCCTTGAGCGGTCAATCTAAGGGATTTGTCCAAATGAATAGACGGAATCTTCTATTGAAGCTGGATTGAGTATGTCATTCTCAAACCAGTTTATTGCTGTGTCGTACTGTTTAGCCATAACATCACAAATGTTCATCAACCTGTAAACAAGGTTGTCAGTCAGTGAGTCCATATGCAACTGGGGTGTTACCCGATAATAGGTCTTTAATAAGGCAAAATCCATAGTAGAATTCTCGGTGACCGGAATTAGATTTTTTGCAGATTCCCTTGCCTGGTCAGATCCCGGAAAGGATACAATGATGGAACGGAATAAGGAATCAGCTGGAAAAAACGCTCACTTTGACCAATCTTAGCAGGAATATCATAACTACCTCACCTTATTGACTATTAAGAAGATATCTTTGTCATCGAAAATCAGCAGAGGTGGTCGAAAGCTCCGTTTTCTCCAGTATAGTTGGAAAAACCGGAATCGCCGACCACCTTGTGCCGATTTAAAATGACAACCATATTAGCCTGAAAATAATTCAGTTAAGAGGAGAAGCTTACTTCGGCCCTGAGTGGTAATCCAATCAGGCCCCTACTCTTATTAAGCTCCTGAGCTCATTCAGTTTTTTCATGGAAGAATCTTCAGCCCGTCTCTGCACTTCAGCCATAAATAACGACAGAAGCTCTTTATGCTCTGAAGAGGAAATGGGAACTTTCAACGCCATGTACTTGATGAATTTTTCATCTTCTCCATGGATCTCAAACATATGATCCTGGAACATAATGGCCACTTTCGAGTGCGAGTTAAGGAACTTGGTATTCAGCGTGGAACAGGGGTTGCTCATTAGATTTTTTACGGCGTCCAGGACCATTTCTTTTTCAAGCTTTCCGTTTCCGGAATCATCTTTTTCTTTGCTCATAGCAGTATATCATATAGTTTATCGTAGGCTTGTACAGTCTTGCAAAAGTAGAATAAAAATGAAATGTTATGGCTTTAACCTAATATATTTTTAATCCCTGCACCTGGCTATTCCGGAATATTGTAAAGTTTGCACACCTCAGTGTACGACATGTTCCTCAGTTCCTGTATGCTGAACTTTCCAGGGGTCCCCGCTTTTGTCGCATGGACTGTTCCCGGGATGGCAATGAACCTGAATTTATTTCCGGTATCCGGCGTTATAGTCATATCGCAGGTGAATTCAATGCTGCCGTACTGGTGTATAAGGAAATCCCAGTTTGCACCAACAGCATAGCAAGGCATGGGGCGCATGGTAGTACCTCCGTAAAGATCACCTACCAGCCAGGCATAGGCCAGCACTACACCGCCTTCGACAATATTCTGGGTAAGGTCAGGAGCATTAGCCGCGAAATACCAGTTGTTTGGGCTACCCGACCAGGCGGTGGGAGAGAACCATTCGGAATAATAAACCGTGGCATTTTGTCCGGCAGGTCCCTGGGGTCCTTCCTTTGAACATCCGGAGAAAATAAAAGCTGAAAAAATTGGGAGCAGGCAAACTGTGATGAATCTTGTTTTCATAATATCTTTTTTGGGTTTTTAATATCAGTGTATCCTAATGTTATCGTTTATAATTTTCAAATAATTCATAATCCGATATAAATATACCAATAATTCCGGAGCTGCTAAGAAAGCGGTTCCGTGTGAATTTGATATATTTACCACGAAACCAGGGAAACGGAAATAAACATATAGAAGATGAAAAAACTCACTGCATTTCTTATCCTTTCATTATTAACGGGATACATCCAGGCTCAGGAAGCCGGGATACAAAGAAATACTGACGGAACAACAAGTGTCTCACTTAACCGGTCAGGTCAGAAAGTGGCTTCATTCCCCGCTTCCCTCCCTTCTGAGTGGAGTGGCGGCAATGAGGTTATTCCAGGAAACACCGAAACCGGGAAGGTCACCACTTCACTTTTCGACTGGAAACTCAAATTTACTGCAACAGGGAAGGTGTTCAAGGATGTTTCCTTTGCTGATGACCTTACAGGGTATATAGTCACCGAACTGGGTTCCGTTTACAAGACAGTGAACGGAGGGGACAGCTGGACCTCCGTGATGAACCTGGGTTTCCCTTATTACTGGTACGGGGTGTATGCGCTTACTCCCGACACCTTGGTCATTGCCGGGTTCAACGACCAGGCGCCGACAGCTCAGGGCGTCATCAGGTGGAGTTATAACGGCGGGAGCAGCTGGCAACCCAACATCGTCCTGGCAATACCGGTCAGCGGGGTAGGCTGGCTCGACAGGGTTCATTTTTATGGAGCCGATACCGGCATCGTTTTCAACTCCTTAAGCGGCGGTGCCTGGATCACAACGACGGGAGGAAAAGACAGCGCTTCGTGGAGCTACGTCAGCATCAACACCGACCAGGCATGGTTTGCCGGGAACATCGATTTCGACAGCCAGGGTAAGGTCTCTGCCACGGGCATTCATCTTGCCGAAAGCCTTGACTACGGGCAAACATGGACCAGCGGTTCATGCGCCGACCAGACCTTTGACGGGGGTGTCGATTTCCTTGACAGCGACAGGCAGCTCGGCTGGACCGGCGGAGGTCAGATCAGCGCCCCGGTATCAGGATGGATACACCGGACGACCGACGGCGGCGTAAGCTGGTCGGGACGACTCCAGACCTTTCCCTATCCCATCAGGGCTGTCACCTTCTTTAATGCTTCCACAGGTCTTGCGCTGGGCGGAAATGTTTACAGCGAAGCCGGGGGTATTTACAGCACCCCCGACAGCGGGTATACCTGGAACCTCGAAATGAACACAGCCGCTGAAATGTTCGCATTCGACTATAAGATCATTACCGCAGACTCCATGGACGTATGGTGCGTAGGCTCAACAGGGGGCAGCACAGGCTACAAGGGAGAACTTTACAAGGCAAGGACAGTGAACCTCGTCACCGGGATCCGGGAAAACAGAACAGCGGCCGTTAACGATCTTTGGCTGGACCAGAACAGCCCCAACCCTTTCTCAGGTTCCACAACGCTCAGGTTTTATATTCCTTCAGCCGGCGATGCCTCGCTTAAAGTATATGATCTTATGGGAAGGGAAGTCAGGACCCTTTGCGAGGGGAACCAACCTGCCGGCTACAGGACCGTATGCTTTGGCACTGAAGGTCTGCCCGATGGGATATATTATTACAGGCTCAGCGCCGGTGAACGCCTGGAAACCAGGAAAATGATCATCCGGAAGCAATGATAATCAATAATTCAGTATAATTTTTCAGGTTTTCTTCTTGAATCCCAAACATTCGTGATGAATATTGTCTCTGGATTGTTCTCATAGAATATTAAATATTCCCAAATAATCATCACTCTGATGTTCTCTTGATCTGTTTGTTTTCCAAGAAAAGCGTGGGCTGAAAGCAGGGAAATGTGTTTGAGAATCTTTTTAAAGAGCCTCGAGGAATAACTGATATTCCCGTTCCTATTGTAATAGAAATCGAGGATCTCCAGCAGGTCCCGACTTGCTTTATCGGACCATATTACTTTCTTTCTTTTAGCCATGCACTGATTTCCTTCTCAAGATCCTCATGGGTGGTATACTTCCCTTCCCTGATCTGTTTCCTGCCTGTTTCAATGTCTTTCTTCATTGGTTCGGAGACCTTGAAAACTGCATCGGATTGATTGGAATCAATGATGGTTTTAATTGCTTTGAGAAATTCAGAATCCTCTATCTCAGCGATCCTAAGTATTATGCTTTTTTTCAGTTCAATAGTAGTCATATCTCAAACCTTCTCTGTTCCAGCAAAAATAATTCAATAAATCCCAATTCATCAATCGATGTGAAGTATTTTTTCACCGGCTTGTTACTTAATCCGGGAAAACTCCAAAAGTGATACCAATTCTCGAACCTTTTTCCAGAGGGATTTCATTTTTTGTAACTAATCAGTCCCTTTTGTAATGAGCAATTACATTCAGAGCCGGGAGAACATCTTGTTTGTTTTTGATGGCTGTATCGATAATGGATCTCAGGATGGCAAAGTTCTCGGCAGCAAACATGGTT
>Ga0208613_1000228_pt1 | contig 19438 bp, 19 predicted proteins | sample CryBogmetaGMA6M_FD_184543 | JGI IMG/M metagenome (GOLD analysis project Ga0208613, IMG submission 184543) | Freshwater microbial communities from Crystal Bog, Wisconsin, USA - MA6M (SPAdes) | ecosystem: Environmental > Aquatic > Freshwater > Lake | place: Crystal Bog, Wisconsin, USA | collected... | reverse complement strand
GTCAATTGGAGAGAAGGCGAATTTCCATTGATTGATAACAAAGTATTTCATTATCAAATCCATGAGTACTGGAAAGATAAAACAATAGTATTTACTGATGATTCAAATTGTTTGAATTGCTTTTGGAAACAACCGGAACAAATCAGAAAGAACTTTGACACCGATAATGCAATCATGCAATGGTCCAAGATCATGGAAGATTTGCAGGGAAATACCTTTAAAGAAAAATTAAACTTTCACCAGATTGAACGATATCCTATTCAGCTTGATTTCTTTTATGGTACCGGATCAGGATGTCAAGCCGGTTTTTGCACTGATTAATCTAAAACACTAATCTAAAATTTATATTTTAAAGCATGATGGTAAAGAAAAAACCAGATATAACAAGTGAACCAAAGCAATACACGCTGTCAGAACTCAAAAAGAAACTGACAAACAAAGAGCGAATATTCTGCCATCAGTACATCATTGACTGGAATGGATCAAGGTCTGCCAGAGTCGCCGGATATAGTGAAAATTCAATCAGAGACATTGCAAAAGAAAACCTTACAAAACCCCACATTCAACAATACATCAACTTCATAAAGAACAATCTGGAAGAAGAAAGCGGAATCTCAAAGCTCCGAAACCTTCAGGAATTGGCGAAGATAGCATATTCGGGAATCCATCATTTGCATGATTCATGGATCGAATTAACGGACTGGGAAGTGATCAAGTGCCAGAATCCAAACGCAATAGCTGCGATTGAAAGCATTGATACTAAAACCGAAACAAAGGTTTTTAATCGCGGAGAATCAACCGAGATTGACGTTGAAGTGAAGTATGTCAAGATAAAGCTATACTCCAAGACTACAGCTTTAGATATGATCAATAAAATGCTTGGTTATAATATGGCTGAAAAGAAAGAGATTACCGGAAAAGACGGTGTTCCTCTTATTCCTGAAATGTCACCCGAAGAGCGAAAACTCAGAATCGAAGCATTAAAATCCAAACTAAATGCAGGTACTATCTGAGCTTGAAGAACTTGAATATCTATTGAAACTTGAAGATATTGACAGCGCCAGAGATCACTTCTTGAACTTCTGTCAATACCTTGAGCCTGAATTCTACAAACCAGAACGCGAACATCTGAGAATCCTTTGTGATACTCTTGAAAAATTCTATTTCAATACGCTCCTGAAGGATGACGGCACGCCATATCATAAACTAATGATCCGTATGCCTCCGCAGTTTGGTAAGTCCAGAACGCTGGTAAACTTTACAAAATGGGTATTGGGAAAGAACAACGAAGAGCGAATAATCACAGCAAGCTATTCAGACGGTCAGGCCTCTGACTTCTCCAGGTATTCCAGAGATGGGATCAGCGAGGTTAAGAATATTGAATCTCAGGTCGTTTTTTCAGACGTGTTTCCTGAAACAAAGATTAAACAGGGTAATGCAAGTTCTCAGAAATGGGCGCTGGAAGGTCAGCATTTCAACTATTTAGGGGTGGGTGTTGGTGGAGGCGTAACCGGCAAGGGTGCAACTATCCGCATCATGGATGACTTAATCAAGGATGCTGAAACCGCACTATCTGACAATGCTCTGTCAAAAATATGGGTTTGGTTATCGGGTACCTTTTCGAGCCGTAACGCGGCTTTAGGTGGCGATGTAAAGGAAATCTTTTGCGCTACCATCTGGGGCGAACAAGATCCTCAAATGATTCTCGAAACGACAGAGCCCGGTGAATGGTTTATCCTGGCAATGCCCATCTACGATCCTGAAACTGATCAGATGCTTTGTCCTGATATGATGAACAAGGACCAGTATTTGAAGCTGAAGCGAAGGATGGAAGTCGATAGCCGTACAAAGATGATCTTTCAGGCTAACTATCATTGTGTCGCTTTGGCTGATGACGAAACAAAGGTATTCCCGGCAAGCAGTCTGAAAAGGTATTCAGAGTTTCCTGCTGATATGGAATACTTCACGATTGGATTTGCAGACACAGCTGATGAAGGAACGGACAACTTCTCTATGCCTATTGCCCGGGCATACGGGAATCGTGTCTATGTATTCGATGCGATATTCGATCAGTTTAACCTAACTGTTCAGGAAGGACAGGTCCAGAGTAAGGTCAAAGAATGTAATATCAACAACCTGGTAATTGAAACAAACTCATTTGGGGCATATTTCAGCCGAAGAATTAGAGAATTGATACCAGAGATTGAAGTATTCGGACAATTCGCCAAGACCAACAAGATGGGTCGAATTCTGGCTAATGCCGGATTAGTTAAGTTGTTCTTTTATTTTCCAGAGAATCCAAACCCAACACTTCAGCGGTTTATTAACCAGGTCACAAAGCTTATGAAGACAAGCACGAAGGAAGATGATGCACCGGATAGTATTTGCGGATTAGCTGCCTACCTCGAGAAGTATAACGGATTATTTAAGATCGATGTAACGGAAAATTGACAATTACTCACCGATAAAACAAAACAAAAATATCAAAACAGGTTAATTTTTAATTAAAATCAATCAAATTATGAAATCAAACAGAAAAGTCAACATGATCGAAGGAGACGGCTTCCCGATCAGAACCATTTCAAGCAATCGAAATGATCTTTGCCAGTGTGGATCAGAAAAAAAGCAAAAGAATTGTTGTGGAACAAAACTGGAAACGAACTACACGAATCCGGACGCAAAGAAAAAGAGACAGAACTACACGATTAACAGGGCTAAAAGCCTGATCATTGGCCGCTGGTACACGATCCGGAGAATGAAATATGAATTAGGTATGTTCATCGTTAAGCTCAAAAAATACTTAAGTAAATAAGCATGCATTTCTGTGGTCACTCTCTCCCAGCCTTGATTTCGTCAGGGCTTTTTTATTTTCAAGAAAAAACTATTCAGGTTTTATATTTTACAAAGTAGAATAAAACCTTTTAAGAATGTTTGATCAGACATTTCGATCTATTTCTCAATTCTTCGGTGGCAAACAATCCGGAATAAACAGAAGCGCAATAAACGCTTTCAATTATCAATATCTCGTTGATAAGCCAGCCTGGTTATCCCTTTCAAATTCTCACGAATACCGGAAGGCAGTAGCTGAAAACCCTGTCCTTAATGGCTGTATATCCATCCTTGCCAACGCTTCAGCAAACGGAAAGAAGTACATCGTTGACCTGAATGGAAAACTCATTCCGTGGAACTCAGGCAAAACTGGTATCAAGCAAGCGAGAAAGTTATTTATTGAACGTCCAAACCCTTTGCAATCGGTTAAGGAGTTTGATTATGAACGTAAGTACATGTTCTTCACTTATGGAAACAATTACGTTTACCTGAACAATCCTCTCGAAACTTACGATACCGATATCCTGACGGTTCAGACCATGATCAATCTTCCATCGGAATGGGTAACGGTCCATCAAACTGGAATGCTGTACGATCAGATCGATATCAAGGGAATCATTGAGAAGTATTCGATGACAAACTACAACCCTGCAAAGGAATTCGATTCAAAAAATATAATTCATTTCAACGATATCAATGTTTCTGAAATCGGCAATTCGATCATTGGTTCATCAAGACTTGAGAATCTTAAATGGCCTATTCAGAATACCCAGCTTGCATTTGAAGCAATGAACGTCATCCTGAAATCAAGAGGGATGCAGGGAATCATTTCAGCCAACAACAAAGATGCTCAGGGAACACAGATAGCTCTGTCAAAGGATGCTAAAAAAGAGATTGATGAGACTTTCAAGTCAGACTATGGACTTCGTAAAGATCAGAATCAATACCTGATCAGCTATTCGGATATCAACTACATCAAAACGATCATGAATAGTGAGGAGCTGGGGATCTATAAAGAGTTTTCCAACAATGCGATGATTATTTCCAACGGGTTTAACATCCCTCCTGAACTATACAAAACCTATATGGAAGGCGCCACTTATGAGAACCAGTCTCAGGCAGTCCGCAGATTGTATCAGGATACCGTAATTCCAATGGTTGAGAATGATGATCTGTATTACACTGAGCGGTTTAATATGCGAAAATATGGCTTTGAACTTAAGACTGATTGGTCACATATTCCGGCCCTTCAGGAAGCATTCAAGGAAAAGGCCACCGCTCTGTTCATGGTCAGCCGTGCCTATGATCTGGCATACAAGGCCAATGTAGTGACAAAGAATGACTACCTGAAATCACTGGATCAGGAACCAATTCCGGACGGTGATAAATACTGCTTTGAATATCCTGAGAATCAGGTTCCGGTTAAAACAGAACCTCAGGCCGCTATAACAGAACCTGCAAACACTCCGGCGCTATGAAAAAGAAACTGACAAAGGAAGAAATCAAGCAAATGAAAGCTTTCAAAAAGCTGAATATCGATAGCAAAGAACTCAAAAAGCAAAAGAAATGAACGCTAAATTGATCACAAAGGATTTTAGTTCAACGGTTGAAGATGTGACTGAAGAAGGGATTGTTTCCATCTATGTGAACAAGTTCGGTAATGTTGATTCAGCTGGCGAAATTTCAGATCCAAAGAGTTTCAACAAAACCATTGCCGATGGGATTACCAGGATTAAACACCTGAAAGATCACGATCAGCATAAGCTGCTTGGTCTGCCTTTGGAGATCACTCCTGATTCATTTGGCTTGCTTGTAAAGTCTGCCATGAACTTAAAAAAGGATTTGGCCCGTGACGTGTTCGAAGATTATAAATTCTTTGCCGGTTACAATCGGACATTAGAGCATTCAATCGGTACGGTTGTGATTAAGAGCGTTCCTGAAGGAAAGTTCACAAGGATCCTTGAATATGCTCTTTTCGAATATTCAACACTTTCATTCCTTGGCGCCAATCCTGAAACTCCTCTGGTAAGTTTTAAAAACGACACAGCATTCCAGAAGTTACAGCTTCTAAATCAGATGCTCAAAGGAAACTATACGGATGAGCGTTTCAAAACCATTGAAAACAGTATCAATTTAATAAAGAAAAGTATGGAAGATCAATGTATTGTCGAATGTCCTTGCTGTGGCTTGGTATTCGATTATTGTAGTATTGAAGAAAGAACCGTTGAAAGCATGGTTAATGAGGCTGTGGTAAACTATACCCGTTGGACTATTGAAGATACCATCCAATCAGAAATGGCTAAACTAAGGCCAGATATTCAGGCCCAGGTCATGGAGATCATCCAGTCAACAAAAAGCCTTGATTTGGCAGGACTTTACAATCATGTCCGTTGTCCAAAATGCTATTCCATTGTAACAAATAAATCACTCGTCAATAAGGAGCCGGTACTCACTACCACTCAATGCAACGAGCCGATGAACACGAAGAAAATAAATTTTGAATCATTAAAAAACAACTTTAAAATTAATTAATCATGGACGAAGAAAAAGCATTACTTGAAAAAGTAAACGCAGAAGCTACTGCAGCTGTGACCAAGTTTACAGAACAGTACAAGGAAATTGCCACGAAAGCGGCTGAAGGTAAAATGAGCAAAAAGGAAGTGGATGCTGAACTTTTAGCTCTCGAAACCAAATCCCAGAAGTTCACCAATGATCAGTTCGCTCAATTGAACGAAAAAATGTCACAGGTTGAACAGGAACTTATCTCGGCTCGCGCTGAATTGAAGGCCGCTAAAGAACTGCCAAAACAAAACCTGAACAAGAAATCAGGATTTGGTACTATCCTTCGTGAATCACTTGAAAAAGATGGTTTGATCGAAGAAGTTGTAATTGATCCGATCACCAACAAAAAAGCGGTTACAATCAAGAATTGGAGTCGTAACGACCTGAAGATTCAGACCAAAGCCGCAATTGATATGACCAGTGCATTGACGTTGCTTCCGGGAGCTACTCCAGGTACTGCAATTGGTTATTTGACTGATTACAGCAAAATGCAGGACGTTCAGATCAATCTGAATAAAGATCAGCATGTAAATACCATATTCCCAACCGATCCTATCACAGGCGAGTTCATGGGCGTATTGGTTGAGTATACCTATGTTGACGGTGCGGCCGTAACTGCACAGGGTAGTGCTCCTGCTAAATCTTCTTTGTTGTTCAAAACAGTAGAATTTAAAGTGCTTGATTATTCGGCTTTAATCCGTGTTCATAAAAATATGCTGAAAGACGTTCCACGTTTGGAAAGCAAACTGAATAGAATCGTTCCTGATTCAGTTCTTGGAGCTTTGGATAGTGCTGTATTCTCTGCCACTGGCGACAACTCCGCAACTGCATGGGGTATGTTTTACGCAGGTAACTACACTGCTTTTGATGCTACCGGATTAGGTAAGGTCGATGATCCTAACTTGATTAATCTGATTGGTAAAATGGTTTTACAGGCTGAACTTGCAAATCAGGATGTGAACACCGTCATCCTTCACCCTTCGCTATTGAATGGTATCCGTCAACAGAAAGACGAATTAGGTAACTCTGTTCAGGATCGTAACATTGTTTTCAATAGCAACGGTCAGGTAGTTTCCATTTGGGGATTGAACGTGAAATTGAACAAAAAACAGACTGTTGACCGTGTAGTAGTTATGTGGGATCAGGCTGTTGAAATCGGAATCTTAGAAGATATCTCTTTTGAAATCGGTACCGACGCTGATGACTTCTCTAAAGGTTTCCGGACTATCATCTTCAGTATGCGTGCTGCTTTTGGAGTTGGTAAACCGGGCGCAATCTTCCTGTCTGCAAATCCTGATTCCGATATTGCATCTATCGCAACTTCGGTATAGTATTAATTTATTGAGGTAGTTCAAATCGGGCTACCTCAATATTTCAAGTAAAATAATTCTAAAAAGTAAAAATATGAAAAGGTTAATTTTCTTTATGGTTTTCGGGATGCTGGCCATGTTTGCCAATGCCCAACTTGCAACGATTAACGTAGAGCCTGGAAAGACTACTGCAGTCGTGAATTCTACTTATGTGCTTACAAACACAACCGCCGGATACATGGTATACAACGCCGCTCAGGTGTGGACTACTACTCAGGATTTTACTGTCACATTTCATAAAGCTTCCGGAACTCCTACGCGGGTGAATGTGGTTTTATACGGACAAAAAACACCTGATACTCCATGGGTAAGCATTGTTACCGGATTTTGGAAGGTTACATCTGCCGATACTGTTATGACTCTATCGAATACGACTGCGAACAGGTATGTAAACTATAAAGTTTTGTTTACGCCTTCCGGCACCGGGGTGAGTAATATCACAAAGCAATATCTTAAACTCTATTTCCAATAGTCAATGGAAAGCGTATCAAAAAAATCAGGCAAAGTATTCACCGGAAAGTTGGCAGTTCTCATGCATCGCATAGGTGCTGCTAATTTATCCGATGAGTCCGAACCTCCAAAGAAGGCGACTCCTGTAAAGGTTGTTACACCAGCTAAGAAGGTAGTTCCAAAGAAGGCCGCAAAATCGAAAGTTAAAAAGTAGATCATGTTTGTAGACAGTACATATTTTGTAGGAGAAATAAATATCCCAAATCTGACAGGCCCGAATTCAAATGCAGGAAATTTGAGCCAGGCAATCAATCAATATGAAGAAGAAATACTAATCGACCTTTTAGGGTACAAGCTATATTCTCTTCTGTTGGCTGATATGAGTGTGGGCAATCAACCGCAAAGCCAGATTTACATTGACCTGGTTAACGGGGCTGAGTTCAATCATTCATACATGGGTATTGAAACTACTCTGAAATGGAAAGGCTTGAAGAATGATTCATTACAATCACTTATAGCCTACTATGTTTTCTACAAATATGTAGAGCGTGACATTACCCATCTATCCGGAGCCGGTGTTATCCTGGCTAAAGGTGAAAAAGGTAGCCGCTCATCCTCTGTCAATAAAATGATCAACGCATGGGAACGGATGCGAAAATTGTACGGTATCATTACACCATCTTACAAATGCTATTTCAGCGATGCGATGATGGGATCCAGTCTTCCGATGAGTTTTAACAACGATCCTTCAGCCTATAACTTTCTGTTTGCTAACAAAGCCAACTATCCGGACTGGGTTTTCAAGCCACAATGGAACATTAACGCCTTCGGAATATGAGTGTAGATTTCAGGATATTCCCCGATGTGATGAAAGATATGGTTGACAAAGTGGTTGCCGATCCTGATGTGACAAGTGCACTGGGTCCTTATCTTGAAGGAGTCGGTGGTATTTTCCCGGCTTTCGAATACGGAACATACCTTGAATTACTTCAGACCTGTATCCGGAAAGATAATAATCAAGAGGCTAAATATCCTTTAATCTGGCTGGTGTGGGATGCTGCAGAGAATCAACAGAAGTGGATTGAACCGTACATGTACACGTTGACAGCCAAAGTATTTATCTGTGACAGGACGAACATTGACAGCACAACGAGCCAACGCTACGCCGAAACATTGAAGCCGATTCTTTATCCGATTTTCTTCGCACTCATCGAGGCCCTTGGCAATCATCCATGCGTTGAACTGAACGACGAATTTATCTACCCGGCCAACGATCATCCATTTTGGTTAAACAATCCGGACGGATCCTATGATACGCTTTCAGCGATTGAAATAAGTTTACAAAACATGTTAATTTATAAAAATTAGAAATATGAGAACATTCAAATTTGCAGGGAATGGGGCTAATAAAGTCTTCTTGACTGACGTTAAAGGCGTTATTGTCACGGCGAAAAATACAACCCAAACCGTTGCTTTAGCCAAAACACTGGCAGGATGGGGAACACTCATCAATCCAGCTACTACTGCAGGAGTTCTTGGAACTTACATTGACTTCGAAAGAGGCATGGAGCCCAAGAGTGCAGCACCTGAAATGACCACTTCAAACACAGGGTTTGAGGAAAAAACCAAAGATTTTCCGCCTAAATTCGTAGGTCATGCCTACATTTCATGGGCTGATTACCTGACCTGGTTTGCCGCTGATACCAAGGAATTTGACTTTGTACTGGTTCTGAATAATGGCGACCTGATGACAGCCGTCACCACTGCCGGATTACAAAAAGGTTTCTGTGGTCGTATGTTCATTACTTACGATCTTCCAAAACCGGGCGGAGCTGAAAAACAAAAGGCTTGTCCGTTCGATATCATTTTTGATGATGTGGAAGAATGGAAGAATTACCAGATCATCAAGACTGGATTCACTCGCAAAGAATTGTCAGCTCTTGCACCTGTGGGAATCAATATCGAAGTTCTGACAGCTTATTCCGCTGCAACTGGTATCGTAGTTCTGAAAGCAACTAAACGGGCAACCGGCGAAGCTTACACAGGCTTTACAACCTTTGTACAATGGGAAGTTGTTTCTCTTACGGCTGATACCGGAGGTGCAGCAACAGCAATCGACGTGACTCAGGCCGCTCTGGGTATCTATTCGGTTACCTTCCTGAACAGTGCTGCAAAACTGACTGATGATTTCGAGATTCAGGCCGTGACTGTTGCAGCTACTCACATCACTTACCTGTCCAATGTCCTTAACGTTCCGATCTAATGAAATTCGGCAACGTGGATATAAATCCTGACGGGTGGAAAAAGTGGAGCTGGAAAGACTTTCTGGAATTCTACGATCAGTCCCTGAAGGGTAAAGTAACCGAAACGCCCGAAGAGATTGCAAAAGTTTTGGGTGTTAAAGTTCCGGAGAAGAAAAAGGCTGAAAAAGCCGAATAAACATAGGGGGCAGTTTGAAAAGATTGTCCCCTTAATTTTGAAAACAGATGCTGGAATCAATCATCGAAATGGCCAAGAAATCAGCGCAATATGTTGCCAATCTGAATGAGCATATTGTCAAAGTGATTGAAGATAATCAGGGTAAGACTGTTGATTTCAACCGGATGCAGATGATATCAAACAAAGATGCTGATGGAAAGCCGCTCATTCATTCCCGGACTGGTTCACCATATTTGAGTAAAGCGTATGCTAGGCGAATGCACAAAAGCAAACCTGATTTATTTGTGAATGGTCAATTTCAGGATGGTATGTTTCTAACAATGCCTTCCGAAAAAGAATACTTCATCAGTTCAAAAGATTACAAAACTCAGTTTCTGGCTAAGAATTACGGTAATATTTTCGGTATAGCGCCAAATAATCAGCCTAAAATCAAGCCTATCAATACCAAGTTAGTGATTGACGACTACAAAACAGCCGTATTCAAATGATCAAAAAGATTTATGATATCACATTGAAAGATGTCATCCTGCTGGATGCTACCAAATCAGCCAATCACCTGAAGTCATTCCGGTTTATTCCGATTTGGTTTTGTCGTAAACAGCTGGAGAAGCTGGCAAAGGAAATCTTTGATCTGATTGGAAGCGAAAGCGAGGTTGATAAGTTACAGGATGATTTCGATAAATTGATATCATACCGTGGGCTTCAAATATTGGAGGCTCTTTACAAGCTGGTCGTTATCGAAATGAGGCTAAAGGCGAAGGTTGGATCATGGCGGATCTTGGCCGGAAAAGAATACAAGGAATCTGAACAGCTCAAAGAAATACTGGCAGATGTATTGAAATATACGGGAATTGAAATTCAGCAACCGGAAGACCTTAAAAAACTGAATGATTACATCGAATACCGGATTGATAAGCATAAAGAAATGTATCCGAAAAAAGAATCGGACGAAGAAGACAGGGAACCGGTCAGCCTTTCCCGGATCGTTTATTCTGTATTCAATTTCATGAGTGAATCTTACAATGAAAATATGAGGCTGATAACCTTCATTGAAATGAAAACTATCGCTGAAGAAAGAATCCGAAAATCTAAAACCAACGAAGATGGCCAATTCGAATGATATAATTGATCTTGAGAAAACAACCAAAGCCATAGTTGGCATGGATGCATCATTGATAGGTCTATCCAAGACGTATTTGACGCTGGTTAAAAACATGGGCGATGTAACCGAAAAGGCAAAGGAGCATACTCTTACGGTTGACTCTTTAACCAAGGCGCAAAAAGATGCTGCTGAAGCTCAAAAACAGCTTGATTCGGCCAATAAAGCCCTTGCACAATCAGAGGCAAAGCTCAATAGTTTCGATGCCGTGATGTATGAGCAAATCCTGAAGAATAACAAAGCCCTTGCCGATAAGAAAAAAGAAATAGCCGATAATGTTAAAGCTGAAGGATTGGCTGAAACTTCGTTAGTAAGGATGAGACAAAAACTTTCTGAACTTACCGCCGCTTACGATAAATCAGGAACCCGAACAAAGGCCGCGGCTGAAGAGATCAACAAACTGAGCCGGGAAATCGGAGTTGCTGAAGCTGCTACAAACAGGCATCAAAGAGGAGTGGGAGGATATCTTGATCAATTGGGTAAAATGCCCGGACCTTTGGGAGCCGCTGTAAGTGGATTGAAAGCCGTTGGTGTTCAATTGTGGGAACTGGTTGCAAATCCTATTGGCGCAATCATCGCAGCAATCGTACTTGCATTTGTGGCACTTTACGAAGTATTCACCTCAACGGCTGCCGGTGGAAAGTTTATCAAAGAAGTCATGGCCAGTATGGGTGCAATATTCGATGTGGTGAAACAGCGTGCAGTCGTTTTGATTGATGCTTTCAAGGCTCTGTTTTCCGGCGATTTCTCCAAGGCTGCTGATTTATTCTCACAGTCAGTCTCCGGTATGGGAGATCAGATGAAAAAAGCCGCAACAGAAGCATGGGATTTGGTTGATGCGCAATCACAGTTGAACAAAGAATTAGCCTACCATATTTCTGAAGAAGCAGAAGAGACCAATCAGATTCAAAAAAATCTATTCTACGCAAAGGATAAAACGAAAACCGAGGCTGAAAGGATTGGGTACCTGAAAGAAGCCCAGCGATTAAGCATGGAACAATCTAAAAAAGAAGAAGAATTTGCTAACAGGCAATATGAACTTGATCTTCGGGATGCTGCAATGAAATCGGCTGTTACCGGAATTACAAAAGAACAGATCAGCGCATTTATAAAAATGAATTCCGAAGAGCAAAATGCTGCAATGAAAAGCTCAAAGCAATTGCAGGACTTCTATAATTTAATAAAACTGGAAGGAATTACAACGCTGGAAGAATCTTTCGCAAATACTATTAAAGCAGAAACAAAATTCTTTGAACAAAATAAGCGATCTGAAAGCCAGTTGACTACCCTACAAAATGAGATGGCAAAAGAAAGAGAGGCTAAAAAACTGGAGGTTATTGAAATTGCAAATATAAAGGCCAAAGAACTGATCAATCAGGAACATCTTGACGGTGTATCTTCGGATGAACAATACAAGCAAGAATTAATCAATCAGGAATTGAAATTTCTTCACGATAAACAGAAGTTATACAAGACAGGAAGCAAAGAATTTGAAGATCTTCAATTAGAAATTCAAAATATACTCATAAAATCAGCCGAGGATCAGGAAAAAACGGATAAAGAAAAATCAGATAAGGAATTAAAACGCCAACATGATTTATCAAAATCAATTGAAGATACCATCGATGATCAGTTTACAGCTCAGGAAAAGGCAGATAATGATCGTATTGCCAATGAGATAAAAAATAATGAGAAGTCAGCCGCTGAATTCAAAAAAGCAGAGGAAAAAAAGGCTGATGAAGCTAAAAAGATGGCTGAAAAAATCAAAGAGATTCAGATTCAGATGGCTTCCGAAGCTATTAACGGAATCTTTGATTTAGGTTCTGCCAAACGTGATCAGGAACTTTCAGCACTCGAAAAAGAGAAAACTGCAAAGTTGGCAGTTGCAGGATTGACCGCGAATCAGAAAGCTAAGATTGAAGAGGATTATGCAAAGAAGATTTCAGACATAAAAACCAAACAGGCGAAGGCTGATAAGCTTCAGGCCATGTTCAATATCGCTTTAAATACGGCCATGGGTTCGATGAAAGCTGTTGCAGAATTCCCACTCACCGGTGGTATGCCTTTCCTTGCATGGGTCATAGCAGCCGGAGCTTTGCAGTTAGGACTGGCAGCCGCTCAACCTATTCCGAAGTTTGCTAAAGGAACAGATTCAGCTCCAGGAATGGGGATATTTGGAGAAGCCGGCAGAGAACTTATGTTCCTGCGTTCCGGAGATATCGCAATGGCTGATAAGGCAACCTACTTTGAGGGCTCAAAATTCAAGGGCGCAAAGATCTATTCAAATCCTGATACCGAACGGCTGATCAATGCTGTTGATCCATCCGGAAGTCGGTCAATGTCAGACGAACGTATTCTGAAAGGATTATCAAGTGTCGAACAAGCTATAAAAAATAAGCCGGTCGCAGTATTTGACAATGAATATAAACAAATTGGACAGGCATACAGCAATCATCAAACAATCTATCTGAACAAACTCACGAGAATGAATTAATTATGACATTTCCAGCCAATATTCAAAGCGCTACGCCTGCAAAATACCTGTTCAAATTGATCAGTGAGAATAGGACTGTCATCTGCGATCCAGAACCTCTGGAATGGTCGTCCGGTGTGTTCACAATGAATAGAGATCTGGAAGTTGGCGGAGTATTCAGTTCGTTCATGAACTCACTTACTTTTGTAGGTACCGGCGCCGAATTACTCAAAGGTCTTTGGAATGCATACGGCTTGAACGCCAAATGTGAACTGGCTATTTACTATTTCAAAGACAGTACCCGGACTTATAAAGAATTTCCCTTCAGGTTCGACATAAACTTTTGTATTTATGAGGTTGTGAAGGTTGGAAAGTTCGCCTTTGGGATTAAGGTCAAAGCGATCAACAATTCACTTCAAACCAAATTCGATAACCGGAAAGATGTTGATATTGACGTAACTAAATCGAGTTCAATAGGGGAACAGTCTATCGATCTTGACATCTTCGGGACAAAGAAGTATATCAATTTCGATGCAGTCAATCAGAAAGTATATGCAAAAATGTATTCTAATGCTGCCAGGACTTGGCAAGGTCCGCGAGATAGCGGTTACTGGTCCGGGAACTGGGATCTTCCAAGGGTAGCAGGGATTGATTGTTTTACAACCATTCCGTTAAATATTGTTTCAAGTGATTATTTAGAATGTTTGGATACTGTTTATCAGGCTCGCATGTCTACGATTGCATCATGCAATTCATTTTTCAATGATGCAAATTATACTTATGAATTAAGCGTAAACTATAAACTTTTAGTGACGGTAATTGACAAGCATTCCGGACTGGATGCATGGCAGGTTCAAATCATTGAAACCGATTACAACAATTCGATCATAAATACTACGGACCTTACATCATGGGGAAACGATAAAGGGTTCTTTACCTTTCAAGGAACAGCGAGTCTTACTGTTACAAAAGGAAATACCCTTCGGTTTGTGATAAAGGTTCTAAATATTGCAAGTATCAAGGCTACGCTTCACAATGCTACTATAGAGCTTACACAAACAATAGTTTCTTCACCGGCCCGAAAAGTAACCGGACTACCCATTTATGATGCATTCGATCGTATATGTAAACATATTTTTGATACTCAATGGCCGTTCTATTCTGACTTTTTCGGACGTACAGACACATGGAAAAACGGCAAATTCCAATTTTATGCCAGCGAAAATCAACTTCGTTTTGCTCATATACAGTCAGGATTAAACCTGAGGGGAATTGACATTGATGATCCTCACAGTTCCCTGGTACTGAACTTTAAAAACCTGTTCAAAACAGCGCAGACTATTTGGAATATTGGATATTGCATTGAATCAAACCCTGCAAAGTTTGGGGATTCTGAATTGAGGTTGAGAATTGAAGAGTACGCACATTTCTTTGATGGTGCAACTATGGTTCTGGACCTGTCTTCCAGAATCAATAAGTATGACGTCATTTCAATGGTCATGCCTGAACTTTGTCCGGTTCAGCTTAATTCAGGGTTCGCTAACTGCGAATACCTGCAGCTGAACGGTAGGGCAGAACCAAACACAACCAATCAGCGGACATCGAAGATCAATACGGATGTAAAACTGGATAATATATCCCCATTTCGAGGTGATACGAAAGGTATTCTGTCTGCATTGGCAGCTCCAATCGATACGACCGACACCAAAAGTGATGACGGGATTTTCATTGTCAAGACACAGCGGTATAATTCAAATGAATGGAAACCCGAGAAAGGCGAAAACATTACGGTTGAAAATAGCATTTTCGGAGATGATCAATTGAATTGCTATTTCACACCTTCCAGGATGCTGATCAGGCAGGCCAATAAATTTAAAGCAGGATTCACAACCGCTGATTTGGCAGCAAGTAAGCTGACCTTCCAGAGTTCGGACAAGCTCCAGACGCTAAAAACTACCGGTATAGGAGCTGACATGATAACTTCAGGTGAAAATTATATTTTATCTGAGAACGAAGATATTCAACTCAGCAATCTGGCAGATCCACTGTACCGGCCAATCAAACACACAATCGAATGCTGGTTTGACTTTTCAGATTTAGAAACGATCATGGCCAATCAGTTCGGGTATATCAAGTTTTCAGAAGAGATCTCCGGATTCCTTTTGACACTGAAGAAAAAGAACAATGAGGCGAAAGCCGAAATCACTATAATCGAACGATATGTTAGCTAGTTCAGACATCAACAGCATTACTTTCAAGCGTATTTCGGGTAGTTTCCCGAATAAATCAAACACGCTTCACGCTGACCGAAAGACAGGAAACTTCCGGATCATTCCGTATGCTCAGAAATTTCATTCCAAAGCCGGGGCAGATCATATCGTTTATCTTCAGTTTAACTCTGACGTTTCAACCGATATCGTTTTAACTTCCTTTTGCGGAAATGTTCAGATCGAAACGGTGACACATAGCCCGGCAATCACAATACCTGGTACCTACGCAAAAAGCTATTTCAACTTTGCCATTACCCTCGATTCAGCTTACTACAATAAAGAAGTCTATTTCATAGCTGTTCAGGGTGCGAATTCATTGATAAGTGAACCGATATTCGTAACTGACCTGACAGATAAGATAGCTTCCGGACTGATTAAGTATGTGAAATATACCAATTTTGACCGGATCGATTCTGATCTTGATAATCGTTTTATCAATTGGTCTGTCATCGCAAACGAAGGTCACTATATGGATTTCTTTATCGAAGCCATTGACCTCACTCCAAACGACACGGATAGCAGCGAAGTTCTACAGGGTTCACAAAGCCAGTACATTTTATCTGCCAGTTATTTTGCCGGAAAGGTTCTGGAAACTTCCGGGATTCCTGATTATATGGCTGTAAAGTTAGGCATGGCCAGCAGCTTGGATGTGTTCACGGTAAACGATATCCAGTACATCAAAAACGGCGAAATAACTCAGGCTCGTTTCGGGAATTCAACGTCATACCAGGTATCTATGAAACTGACAGAAAAGAATGCAATCGGAATCAATGTCGATAACCTGACACTGGCCGGTGATACCATCGTTCCTGAACCGGCACCTGTTGAAGCTCCAACGATTATCTATCCGATGTATATCGGTTCTGTGGCAGATGCAAATCCTACTGAAGTAATCGTCAAGGCCATGGCCCAGCGGACCGGATATAAATCAAATCAGTCTATCCATTACACAATTGATAGCAGAAGATACTGTTTTGCTTATCCTACGGCATACGGAGTATTAAGCTACATTTCAAGCGTTAATGATGACGAAATTACGTCAGGGTTCGCTGTTACAACTCTGGACTTTACTTTCAGTGGCGTGACGGTGAATTATACCATTTATACCTTGATCAGACCAACAACTCAAACAGCTATGGGAGTGAGTTATTTATTTTAAAAACATTTAGCCATGATAGGAACACCGAAAGAAATAGGTTTTTATTTGAATTCAGCAACGCCTGACATCGATGAACGATGTTTTAAAGATGGAGTACCTTATGCAAGTACAGCGGATGTTCTTGCCACTATTCCAATGATATCCCGGGCAAAGTATCTCACTGTAAACATTGCCGGTGTTGAATATTGGTTTTCTACCGATGCATTAACCACATTGACAGTAAAAACAGCCGCTACCGCTCCAACTGCTGCAGCTGTTCCAATTGTTGACGCCGGAAATATTTATGATGCAACAAACGTGGAAGATGCTCTTCAGGAAGTATCAGGCGATGTCATTGCTTTGGCCGCAGTGGTTGCAGCATTGGCAGTTCCTGCAAAAAGTGTTTATGAAATACTTCTTCCGGCTTCCGGAACAGTTGCAGGAAGAATTTCCGGAGCAACAATTCCATCAGGATGGACTATTTCCGCAGCTTCATCGGTAAATCTTCTGGTTACACATACTATGACCGGCCGCAAAATTGCCAGCGTAAATGTGTATGAGATTAACGGCGCAAATGAAAGGCTTTCCGTACCATTTCAGACGGCTTATTCCGGTGTTTTGGCAAACGGATTAACTGTATTGATTGAAGGACTAAACCCTTCTGCTTTAGCCTTACGAATTGAAATGATATTTGCCTAATGACAGACCTGACAAAATACAATCCTTCCATAGCCTGGCGAACATTAGCAGCTAATGTGTATCAGCTCAGTATTGCAACAGTTGATACACCAGCAACCTATCGCATTTCTGTTTCAGTCATTGATACAAACGACAAAGGTCAGAGCCAGAAAAGCAACGGTTTTTATTTTACTGATTATTTCGGTGTTCCCTTCCGGATCATTGGAACTGATACCAATACGATTGATGTATCCGACGATTTCAGGACCGGATTCTGTCCGACTTCCGGACGTGAAGGATGGGTTCATAAATCAGCCTATAAAGGGAATTCAATAGCATTACCTGCCAATCTGTTCTGGAACTTGCACCCACTCGCACAATCGAATAACAACAAATATGCAGTTTCTATCCTTTGGGGTAATGATCCTAATCCGAAACGAATAACAGTTACATCAAGTGATACGCCTGCAATTACAAATTATCAGGGTACTCAGGGCGACGGATCAAAACTATTCGAAGACTACGGCGAAAACCCAAAGATTCAACTATTCCAGATTGATGATTCCGGTAACCTGGTCGAACGAACAGAGAAGCCTTATTTCGTACTATCAACCGGTCTGATTGATTCAATAAATTTCGGAACACTACCGGATCCCATTTCAGGATTTATAACTATTTCAAGATGAAAAATACATTATTTGCACTATTCGTTTTTGTTTCGTTTTGCGTTAATGCTCAGAACTATGTGACTAAACCTACAGACATAGGGTTTTATCCCCTTCAGTCTCCTAAAAACATCACGTTCTATGTTAGTCCTGTTGATACTGGTCATTATATGTCTCATGAAGGTAAGTGGTTTAAAATTGCAAGTGCGACAAAGAAATATTCGATTTGGAATCATACCGGAATATCGAACACCGGATGGGCTACAGGCAAATTGCTTGGTTTTAATTCTTCCGGAAATTTAGTACCGCTTTCAGGCACCGGAGGATCAGGAATAGCATTAACCGATTTACACGCAGACAGTCCGCTGTTTTACAACAATGCTACCGGACATTTTTATGTAGGCGCAAGCTATACTATTCCAACAGCAATTGAAAAGGGTAATTATGATACGGCTTACGGGTGGGGCAATCATTCTCTTGCCGGATATGTTACTGGCACACCTTGGATCGGACTTTATAAAACATTAGGAGATTCAACATTATCAACAGGATTCACCAGAAGGGACAGACTTGCAAGCCAATTAGCAACCAGAGAACCAAAGTTCACACACGGAACAACCGCGCAATACTTTAAAGGGGATTTAAGTCTTGGAACTTTCCCGACTCAATTATCTGCATTTACCAATAACTTAGGTAATTATGGAAGTTTCTTAGTTGCAGCCGATATTTCGGGAAAAGAAAACACATCAAATAAAGTTACTTCAATTTCAGTGGCTTCAACCGATGTTCAGTATCCATCAGCAAAACTTTTGTATGATCAATTAGCAACCAAACAGGCTTCAGGAAGTTATCTGATTGCTTCTGACATTTCAGGTAAAAAGGATGTTTCAGATAGTACAGCAACAGCAGGCTATACAAGGCGTGACCGTTTGGCTTCGCAGATTGCTACGAGAGAGCCTAAATTCACTCATGGAACGATAGCACAGTATTTCAGGGGTGATTTAAGTCTGGCAACTTTTCCGACTATTCCGGCCGCGCAAATACAATCTGATTGGACACAGGCAAGTACAGGAGCTTTGGATTTTATCAAAAATAAACCTTCAATTCCTACTCAGTATACCGATGCAATGGCTGATGCAAGGGTAGTGGCTGGAATTACTGGCAAGCAAAATACACTGGTTTCAGGCACAAATATTCGAACAATCAACGGAAATACACTTTTAGGAAGTACCGATTTAGTAATAGGTGGCTCAATGACTTGGCCTTTGGGTTCTGGAATACCTATTGTTTCAACAGGTTCAAGTTGGGGATCAACGATTTCAAACGGAACAGGATTTTTGAAAAACAACGGTTCAGGAACGTATTCATACGATAACAGTACTTATTTGACAAGCTATACCGAAAC
>Ga0208613_1000222_pt1 | contig 19778 bp, 17 predicted proteins | sample CryBogmetaGMA6M_FD_184543 | JGI IMG/M metagenome (GOLD analysis project Ga0208613, IMG submission 184543) | Freshwater microbial communities from Crystal Bog, Wisconsin, USA - MA6M (SPAdes) | ecosystem: Environmental > Aquatic > Freshwater > Lake | place: Crystal Bog, Wisconsin, USA | collected... | reverse complement strand
TGGTGGGTCTTACCGGCAATCCAGAGATCAGCACCGAGAACGCCCGATTCGTGGCGGCACCCTTCCCTGTGATTGTGCATGTCCTTAGCGCGAGCTTGTTTTCAATATTAGGCGCTTTCCAGTTTTCTTCTGGGCTACGCCAACGAAACCCCGGATGGCACAGGGTCTCGGGGCGCATAGTGGTTACAAGCGGAATCTTTACTGCACTGACGGGTTTGTGGATGACGGTCATGTACCCAATTCCACCCGAATTGCAGGGCGGTTTGCTTTGCGCAGTGCGCGTTTTCGTGAGCGTTGCAATGCTGCATTCTATTTTTCTGGCGGTGGCCGCGGTCAAACAAGGCGACATTGCCACGCACCGTGCCTGGATGATTCGCGCTTTTGCACTGGGTCAAGGTGCTGGCATGCAAGTCGTGGTGCTTTTGCCCTGGATGCTTCTCATCGGTCAACCCAGCATGTTGCAACGTGACGTGCTAATGAGCTTGGCATGGCTGATCAATTTGCTTGTCGCAGAGATGGCCATCCAAAGGTGCTCGCCACGAAATTTGAGTTTGTATAGAGGAACCACATGAAAAATATTCTCATCGCCACAGTGGCGGCAAGCATGCTTGGTGCATGCGGATTCATGACGCCGACCAAACAATATGTCGGAGACGTTCAGGGTACAACTGGCATTGCAGTCATCAAAGGCTTTATAGGGAAGCCGTTTTCCGATAACTTCCATACAACCATTCGGGGCTACTCAAAACTTGACTCCACGGGGCCAGGCGAAGAGAAGCAGTTCGGTATACCTGGTTTTACGGATTACCCGAGAGAAATTCAGGTACTGGCTGGAGAGTACAAAGTTCAGGTCTATTGCTTTAACGGCTTTACGAGCTACCGACCCAGCAAGACCCTGCTGTTGCTGGTGGGGAAAACCTACTTGTTGAAGTGCGAAGTTCGCGACGGTCAAGCCTCCGTCGATGCCCACACCAGCGATACCTAAACCTTATCGCTCACTCTTTTTTGTCCAATTACTTTTACCACTTTCAATCATGAAACTTTTACCGAATTCTGAGTCACTCATTGCCCGCGCCATACGACTGCTATTTCTTGTATCTGTGACTGGCCTGTCCGCCTGCTCGACCATGCAAGCTACCGACACCGGGTTCTTGAAAAATAGAAGCGAGATGATGACCTCGAAAGATGGCAGCACGGCCTACTATCGATCCCCTACTCCCGTAGACCCACATCAGGTCCGCTCTATTTCGGTTGAATGGGCCATGCCAATCGATGCAGGGGTTCCTGAGAATGAAAGAGCACGATTGATTTCCACGCTGAAAGCTGCCATTTCCAGGGAAGCCGAAGCGCTGCCGCGAAGTGTAGGCGGACACCCTGTGGTTATCCGGGCAGTCATCACCCGAGTCGAGTCTGTGAACCCTGTGCTGAACGTTTTAACATCCGTGTTTTTGACAGTGCCTCTTGATCGTGGCGGTGCTGCCGTGGAAATTCAAGTGCTGGATGCAGAGACGCTACAACCACTCGCAAGCATGGCGCATGCCTATTTCGTCCCAATCACTGAATTCAAAGCCAGGTTCTCGGCATTGGCAGCGGCTGAATTGGCGTTGAATGCAGCTGCGGTCGAACTGGCAAAACTCCTTAGTGAAAAAAGTTAGGTTTCCCAGTGCGGCTTTTCTCATCTCGCTGTCGTTGACGCTTTTTTCTTTAGCTGTATCCGCACGGGATCAGTCGGGGGACATCACACCCGACATCTATGAAACCGCTACAACTTACGTTCTCGCGCATGAAATTGATGAGATGCTATCTAAGTATTTCAACCTCGGAGAGCCAGGCGCAACCGTCATTGTTTCGCAGCGCGGCATCATCTTGTTCCGCAAAGCCTATGGGGTGGCGAATGCAGAGACGAAAGTACCACTGCAACCAGAACTTCCCCTGCGCACGGGCTCTGTTACGAAGCAATTTACCGCCGCTGCAATCATGTTGCTTGCCGAGCAAGGCAAGATCTCTTTAGCGGACGAGATCGGAAGCCATATCCCCGACTATCCTGAGTATGGCCGTCACATCACCATTGAAAATCTGTTGACGCATACGTCCGGTATCCGAAATTACACGGAGTTGCCGCAATTCGGTTCTGTGTTGGAAAAAGACGTGAACGTCGATGATGCCATAGCATTTTTTAAGGATACTCCACTCCAGTTTCAGCCGGGTCAACGCTTTTCGTACAGTAATTCCAACTATTTTTTACTCGGAGCAATCATTGAAAAGGTGTCCGGTATCAGCTACCAGGATTTCATGCAGCAGCAGATTTTTCAACCCCTTCAAATGCACAGTACCGAGATCGAAAGCGCTGCGAGTCCTGTTGCTACTGCCATTGGTTACACGCGAGGCAGAAATGGGATCATCAAAGTGCCCTATTACAGTATGAGTTGGCCGTTTGCGGCGGGGGCCATGCGCACCAGTGTTGACGACCTTGTGCGCTGGGACAATGCCATCACAAATGGAACGCTCCTTAGACGCAAATCCTGGGACCTGATGGCCAGAGATCACACTCTAAATAGTGGCGGCCATACTGGCTACGGCTTTGGATGGTTCATTCGCGGACTCGGTGGTAGCAATACGCTTGAACACGGCGGTGATATTGGTGGTTTCAGTGCAGCCACGTTGCGCTTCCCAAATGAGGAATTATTTGTTGCCGTCCTGGCCAACAGTGATTTCCATGAGTCCGCACCGGACACGATCGCTGAAAAAATTGCGCAAATTATTTTGCGCCATTAGCGCAGCCTGACCAGCGTTTGGGAAAGCGAATATTGGCGACCCAACTCTTAGACAAGAATTATCTCTCGCCAATTTGCTTCTTTGCCTCATTCAAGTCTTATCGGAAGACTTTCTGCTGAACGAAGACAGGTCATTGCTTCTCTTTTTACTGATCTTGTCGCGCATGGTCACAAACTCTTCGGCCGCCGAAGGATGCAGAGCCACGGTCTCATCGAAATCGGCTTTGGTGGCACCCATGTGGATGGCGATGGCCAGGCCCTGGATGATCTCCGGCGCATCGCTGCCCACCATATGGGCGCCCAACACCCGCTGGCTCGCACTGTCCACGATGAGCTTCATGAGGGTGCGTTCGTCACGCCCCGACAGGCTGTGGCGCATGTTTTTGAAGATGCTAGTGTAGACATCAATTTCGCTGCACTGAGAAAGTGCCTGCTCCTCGGTCAGTCCTACGGTACCTACAGGCGGTTGGCTGAACACCGCAGAAGGCACGGTAGTCAGGTCTGTTGCTATGGGTGTGGGGCCAAACAGCGTTTGGGCAAGTGCCGCGCCCTCACGGATGGCTACCGGGGTCAGCGCGATGCGATGAGTGACATCGCCAACGGCGTGAATACTGTCGATATTGGTTTTTCCATACGCATCCACTTTGACACCGCCGGAACGATCTATGGCCACGCCAATGTCGTCCAAGCCAAGGCCTTGGGTGTTGGGAATTCTTCCCGTGGCATACAGGACCGCATCTACCGCTAGGGAAGAGTCACCCGAGCTGGCAAAGCCAACAGAGAGCGAGCCATCAGGCAACCTTTCCAGTTGGGCCACATCCTGGTGCAGCAACACCGTGATGCCCTTCTTGACCATCTCGGCCTGCAAATGCGCACGAATGTCTTCATCGAAGCCGCGCAAGACCTGATCGCCCCGGTAGCACAGGGTCACTTGCGCGCCCAGCCCATGGAGAATGCCCGCAAATTCCACCGCGATGTAGCCACCGCCAACGATCAGCACGCGGCTCGGCAAGTCGGGCAGATCAAACACTTCGTTGGACGTGATGGCGTGTTCTATTCCCGGGATCTGCGGCAGGAACGGGGTTCCGCCGGTGGCGATCAGGATGTGCTCGGTGGTAATACGCTGGCCGTTTATCTCCACCGTGTGGGCGTCCACCACGCGGGCAGTTCCGTACAGGGTGATCACGTTCGAGCCGACCAGATTGTCTTCGTACCGAGCACTTAAGCGGGATATCTCTTTGTCCTTGGCTGCAATCAAGCGGGGCCAGGAAAATTCAACGGGCGGGACGCTCCAGCCAAACCCGTTTGCATCGGCAAAGTCCTCTGCAAAGTGCGCCGCGTAGACCAACAGTTTCTTGGGCACGCATCCGCGAATGACGCAGGTTCCCCCATAGCGATAGCTCTCTGCGATGGCGACGCGTGCGCCGAGGCTGGATGCGATACGCGCAGCGCGCACGCCACCGGAACCGCCACCGATCACAAAAAGTTGGTAGTCATAGGGGTTCATTGTTTGTCTCCGATTAATGTTGATTGGGGATGCGTTGAATGCGTAGCGCGACTGCCAGCTGCTTCGCACTGCGAACGATCCGGGACGCAGACTGCACCACCGCATCTTGCCAACGGTCGTTGCCCTGTTGCGTTTTGGTATCTTCCCAAATCAGATCGGTGCTTTTGCCGGTACCCACTGGCCATGATTCGATGAGCACTCTTTGCCTGGCATCTAACGCCAAGCCCTTGCCGGGACCCATCAATATGTCGCCCGGCTCAATCTCTGGGCACCAGCGCAGAGGCGGTAGCTCCGTGGCAGGACGCAAACTGACCCAGGCCCTTCCGGACGTGACGCGCAGTAAGCCCGTTGTTTCAGGATAAATAAATTGTGCCTTGCCTCGGATCATGGACCACGAAACAGAAGGCGTTGGTTTGTAGGTATCGAGATGCACGCTGGGCTCCTGATGTTGGCTAAGACCCCGCAGAGGCCGTATGAATTGCATTGCCTGCGAACTGCAGTATTGGGCATGTCTGCATCGTATTTCCCTGGCACCCATTGCGGAAGGCGCGCTCTCTGCATTTCATGGATGCAGTTGACGCCTCATCAAAAGCATGGGGTCGCCACTGCAGTGGATACAGCGATGGGAATGGTGCACAAGCTTGCCCTTGCTCATTCAACGTGCACGACCTCCTGTGTGTTTTTCACTTCCACGATGGCTTTGATGGTGAGCGGCAGACCCTTGCGAAGTGCGCTGACACCAATGACCGAGCGTGCATGCACGCCCGCAGGTCCAAACACCTCGACCATCAGATCTGAAGCACCGTCCAGAACCCAGGCATGATCCTCAAATGCTGGTACGGCGATCAGGAAGCCATGGACTTCGACAATGTGCTTGACTAGGTCGAGGGACCCGAGATGGTCCTGAATCACTGCAAGGATTTCCAAACAGGCGGATCGTGCAAAGGAATAGCCCTCCTCCGCTGAAAACTCGCGACCCAGTGGCCCCTTTATTGCCACGCCCTCAGTGGGTGACGGTCCCTTGCCCGACAGAAACAGGAGGTTTCCGGATCGGACTGCGGCCACGTAGTTGCCTGCCGGCGCGCTTTGCGCAGCATGCGCTCCAGACCAATCGGTGGACGGCCGTTGCCTGCCTTCGGATAGTGGGGCTCTATGACTGCGCACAACGATGCCCATGGGACGATGGCCTCCATCGTCTTCAGGAACTCATCGCGCCGGGTGGGCTTACGGCAGTTCTCAAACGATTGGTCAGCCGCCATGGCCAGGGTTTGTTGCTTCATTGGTGCGCCCTCTCGGAGTTACACACCAACATGCAAGTCGTAGGCCAGCTTGGACTTATTCATCGTTGCCTTAGGTGAGATCGCTTGCACAAGAAAGTTCAAGGCATTCCAGAGCCGCATGCATCGCAGCGGGTCCGGGATTGACCTGCAAGTGACCAGGTTCTGCGGGTTTGATCAGCAACTCAAGATCAGCTGAAGCCACAAGACAAGCCGACATGGCGTGAAGAGATTGACGCAGGGCTGCCAATCCCAAGGAGGCACGCGGAGAGGCGTTCCACAACGCAATGGGCTTGCCTGCAAACACACCACTGGAGACCATCCAGTCGAGTGCATTTTTCAAGACACCGCTGATGCCGTGTGCGTATTCCGGGCTGGCGAGCAGCAACGCATCAGCGCGGCCAATGGCCGTTCTCAAGCGTTGAACTGAAGGTGGTTCATTCTCTTCAAGGTCTGGATTGAAAAGTGGCAAGTGGGCCAACTCTTCGAAAATCTGCAGGTGAACGCCTTCGGGTACACAGGATTGCGCCATGCGAAGCATCGCAGTGTTTGTGGACAAGGCACGCAAGCTTCCCGAAATGGCCAGGACGTTGAAGGCAGCCATTGGCATTACGCAAACGCATCGACCAGACGGCCGATCAAACCCAGTCCCGTCGCACGAGAAATATTGACAACCTGCGCCGAACCTTGAGAGGAAGACGCGACAGACGATTGCAACGCAGTTCCCTTGTCGGCACTTGCGATTCTGGACTCGATGCTCCGAATCTGGGTTTGCAGGTTTTGGATGATCTGCTTTCCCTCAGGCGTCTTGCTGGACGGGCAGGCTTGCCAGTCACCCAACTGTTGGATGCACCTGGCAAGCTTGTCATGCAGTGCCACAGACGGCTTCCCGTCCGTCGCGCCTTGGAGGGTGCCAGCAGATGAAATGGTCGAAACAGATGCCATCGAAGCGATTGAGTCTTTGAAGATGCACCGGTTCCCGATCTGCGATTGCTGCGGCCAATGGAGTGGCTGTAGCAATCGCAGTCGGTACCGACAGCAGCCCTTACTTCTTCGTTTCATCCTTAGCTACGCATGGGAATGTCCAGTCCGCGTGCGACCGCTGGCCTGGCAACGAAGTGGTCCAGGCTGCGCAGCACACAGGGAAAGTCCTGCATGCCCACCAGGTCAGCGGCGTTGTAGGAGCCGACCAGGTTGCGCACCCAGGGGAAGATGGCGATGTCAGCGATGGTGTAGGTGTCGCCCATGATCCAGTCGCGTGTTGCCAGGCGCTGATTCAATACGCCGAGCAAGCGTTTGGACTCCGCCACATAGCGGTCTCGCGGGCGCTTGTCCTCAAACTCTTTGCCCGCAAACTTGTGGAAGAAGCCGAGTTGCCCGAACATCGGGCCAATGCCTCCGATCTGAAACATCAGCCACTGGATCGTCTCGTAGCGCTGGGCAGGGTCGGTGGGCAGCAACTGCCCGGTCTTCTCCGCCAGATAGAGCAGGATGGCGCCCGATTCAAACAGGGCCAGCGAGCGGCCGCCTGGCCCGCTTGGGTCCAGCAGGGCTGGTATCTTGTTGTTCGGGTTGAGTGAGAGAAATTCCGCGCTGAACTGGTCCTGGCGCGCAAAGTCCACCAGATGCGCCTCATACGGCAGCCCGGTTTCTTCCAACATGATGGACACCTTGACACCATTGGGCGTGGGCAGGGAGTAGAGCTGGATCTGGTCAGGCCGTGTGGCGGGCCACTTTTGGGTGATGGGAAAGGTCGTCAGGTCGGTCATGGTGTCCTTATGGGTGTGGGGGAAGGCAAGCTAGTGCTGGAGCCAGCAGCTAGGTCCTGAAATGGGAGATTCCGCGCTTCCAGTAGATTTTTGAATGGATCCGGGCTTCTTCCGTCGCCCATCTTTTGCTCAGTAGTCTGCGTGCAGTCAACACAGTGCCGGACTCGCCGGCCATCCAAACCTGGCAAGGGTCCCAGGAAGCCGGCAGCTGGTTGAAGGCGTTTTCCAATGCACCCGGTTCGCCCGGGGCATCTTCGGTGGAATGTATCCAATGCACGCGCACATGGGGCCCTGCAAGCAGTGTTTCGTGCTCCGTTGGGTGTTCCACCACTAGCAGTGCCTCAACAGGCAGGTCGGAAGGCACATGGCTCAGGATGGCCTGGATAGCAGACAGGGCGGTGGCGTCGCCGATCAAAAGCAAGCGCGGCGCACGGGCAAGCAAGTGGAAACCGCCGTCGCGCGGACCTGCAAATGTGACCGTATCACCCACTTGCGCAGCCTGCGCCCACCGCGAGGCCGCGCCCGTCTTGTGAACGACAAAGTCAAGCGCAAACGTCCCCGCTGCCAGATCCAGGTTTCGCAGGGTGTAGGCGCGCCCCACACTGCCCCCTGCTGGCGTTGGCATGAACAACTTGATCCAGTTTGCGGGCATTTGTGCCGCATCGCTACGGACAAAGGCAGCCACGTCTGGGCCACTGAAGGTGATACGGATGCGCCTGGCATGGATCTGCACATGCGCAGAGACGGTAGCGGACAGTCTTGTCCGGGCATCGTGCTGCGCGGGCGCAGTGGTTGGCGAATCAGTGCGACCACCCCCAAGGGATTCACTGGTCAGCAAAGGCGCATTCATGGTTTGGCAACCTGCGCGATGTCCAGACCACCCGCCATGGCAACGTAGCAACGTGCCGTGGCCAGGGCCAGATCCCGCTGGGCGAGTACCACTTGTTCATTGGCCGCCAGGGCTGCCCGATCCGCTTCCAAAACGCCCAGCAGACTTTCAGCGCCCTCCTGGTAGCGGATGCGCGTCAGACGGGCACTCTCTTGCGTCAGGTTGTGGGCCGTGTTCAGGTCTGCGTTGCGCTTGCGCGTCTGGGCCCAGTTGGAGAGGGCGGAATCGGTTTCTTCCAGGGCGACCGCAACGACCTTGTCGAAGTTGGCACTGGCCACCTGCATGTCTGCGCCCGCCGCGCGCACTTGTGCACGCCGCGCACCCCCATCCAACAAGGGCAAGGAAAAGCCGGCACCCAGTCGCCAACGGCCCGCCTCGCTGCCCAGCCAGTCGCCCGCGATGCCCGCACCGCCCAGCATGGACAGCAGGCTCACCCGGGGGAAGAGGTCGGCCTGTGCAATGCCTTCGCGTGCTGCGGCCACTGCCATGGCCCGCTCGGCGGCCCGGACATCCGGACGGCGCAGCAGCAAGCTCGCCGGCTCGTCCGTCACCAGTGCCTTTGGCAGCTGGAGCGGCACAGGTCGATCCAGCTGGGCCAGCATGTGAGCATCCAACCGTTGCCCGGTGAGGGTCGCCAGGCGATTGCGGGCCGTGCGTTCTTGCGCATGCAAACCCGGCAAACGCGAACCAAACAGCCGGAGTTGCCCCTCGTAGCGAATGCGCTCTGCAGGTGCAACGCTACCCGCACGTTCGCGCGCGCGAATCAGCGTCAGTGTCTCTTCCTGCACATCCAACTGCTGTCGAATGTTCGCAGCCAACATCTGGGCGCCGCGCAGCTCCAGATAGGACTCAACCACTTGGGCCAATATCGCGCGTCGTACGTCGTCACTCAAAGCTGCACGCTCGTCTGCGGAGAATTGAGCGGCATCGATGCTGTGGCTGACACGCCCGAAGAGGTCCAACTCCCACGCCATCGAGGCCTGCCATTGCACGGGGTCCGCGATGCTGGCTACACCGCTGCGACTTTCAACCGCAGCGAGTCGCACATGGCTGGCCTCCGCACCCAGTGTGACGCCAGGCAAGCGGGCGCCCTGCGCTGCCTGCACTTGCTCGCGCGAAGATGCAAGCCGGGCCACACTGGCCCGCAGGTCATAGTTGTTTTTCCAGGCCAGTTGCACCAATGCATCCAGTTGCTCATCGCCCAGTTGGGTCCACCACAGTGCCAGGGACGTGTCGGACGCCAGCGCCTCTACCGCACTCGCCGAAGGCAAGGTCGTCAGATGATCAGACTGCAAATCGGGCGCCTGGTAAGGAGCGGTGCTGGAACACGCGCCAAGAAGGATTGCGGTCAACAGAACGGACCAGCGCGTAGCAAGGTTAGGTATTGCCGGTGTTTTCATGCTTGTGCTCCCGCAGTTTGCGCCGATGTTTTGGCAGTCGCGTGGCCGCTCTTTCGCGTGAGCAGGGTAAAGAACAGGGGGGTGAAGAGGAGACCGAAGAGCGTGACGCCAATCATTCCAAAGAAGACGGCAGTGCCAACGGACTGGCGCATTTCAGCCCCTGGTCCGGTGGAAAAGACCAGCGGCAATGAGCCCATCAGGAAGGCCAAAGACGTCATCAGTATGGGCCGCAGCCGGGAGCGCGCAGCGGCGATGGCCGCTTCACGCGGCGTTGCACCCTCGGCATGCGCCTGGCGGGCAAACTCGACAATCAGGATGGCATTCTTTGCGGCAAGTCCGATGAGCACCACAATGCCAATCTGTGTCAGCACATTGTTGTCCAGTCCACGCCAGGTGACACCCGCCAGCGCGGCCAGGATGCACATCGGAACAATCAACACCACGGACAGTGGCAACCACCAGCTCTCGAACAGCGCGGCCAGCAGCAAATAGACGAACAGCACGGCAAGTGTCAGTGCAACCCATGTACTGCTGCCGGCCTGCTTCTCCTGCAGCGCAAGCTCTGTCCACTCGTAGTCGAAGCCAACGGGCATCTGCGCGTCCAGCATGGACTCCATGGCAGCGATGGTCTCGCCAGTTGAAAATCCCGGCTTGGTGCTGCCCTGAACCTCTGCCGTGGGGTAGAGGTTGTAGCGTGGCACACGGTAGGGTGCGGTGGTTTGCTGAAAGCTTGCCAGACTGCCCAGGGGAACCATGGCGCCGTTGCTGGAGCGGATCTGCAAGCCCGCCAGGTCGTCCTGGTTGCGGCGAAAGGGTGCATCGGCCTGGGCGGTGACACGCCATACGCGGCCCATCAGGTTCATGTCGTTGACGAACACGGAGCCCATATAGCTTTGCAAAGCCTCACTCACCCTGTCCGGGCTGACGCCCAGCAATGCGGACTTGCTGCGGTCCACGTCCACCTTGATTTGCGGCGTCATGGCGTTGAAGGGAGTAAAGGCTCCTGCAACCGATGGCAACTTGGATGCTTTGTCTGCGATGTCACGGGCAACCGTCTGCAGAGCTTGCGGACCCTGCCCGCGGATATCACGAATTTGCAGCTTGAATCCGCCACCGGTACCGATACCGCGCACCGCAGGTGGCGGTATCACCATCACCCGTGCATTGCTGATGGGTGCCAGGGTTTTGCGCATGGCGGCCAGCATCGCCGGGCCATCGAGTTGGTCTTTGGCTCGATCCTTGAAGTCTTTGAATATCGTAAAAATGACGGCGGCATTTGGTGAGGACGTGAAGGTAGCACCGTCGGTCCCGGCAAAAGCTGCCGTATGTGCCACGCCCGCTTGCTTGAGCAGGCGCTGTGCGGCTTCATGCGCCACTTCGGTGGTGCGCTCCAGCGTTGAGCCCGGTGGCAACTGGATCGATACGATGGCATAACCACGATCAAGCTGCGGTACAAAGCCGGTGGGCGTGACGGCTAGGCGCCAGGCCGTCAGTCCGACCAGGCCTAGGTACAAGGGCACCATGAGCCAGCGGCGTGACAGGGTGAAGCCCGTCAACTGAACATAGCGGCCCGACAGGCGGCCAAACGTCCGGTTGAAGGCCTCTGTCCATTTGCCACCCAGACCCTGTTGGTGAATCGCCTGTTTGGGCTTGAGCAGCATGGCTGCCAGTGCTGGCGACAGTGTTAAGGAAACCAGGGCAGAGATCACGGTAGAGGCCGCAATGGTGACGGCAAATTGCCGGTAGAACATTCCTGAGATGCCATCGATAAATGCGGTGGGGACGAACACTGCGACCAGCACCAGGGCAATGGCAATGAGTGCGAATCCCACCTCACTCATGCCACGGCAGGCGGCCTCGGCGGGGCTGAGCCCTTCCTCAATATGGCGCTCCACGTTCTCGACGACAACAATGGCATCGTCCACCACGATACCGATCGCCAGCACTAGACCAAAGAGCGAGAGGGTGTTGAGTGAATAGCCGAGTCCGGCCATGACCGCAAAGGTGCCAACCAGAGAGACCGGGATTGCCAGAATGGGTATCACGGCAGCACGCCAGGAGCCGAGAAAGAGCAGCACGGCAATGCTCACCAGAACCGCGGCTTCAAATATCGTGTCTTTGACTTTGTCGATGGACGCGCGGATGAATTCGGTCGGGTTGTAGTAGGCGTGGAAGGCCAAATCCTCAGGGAACTCGGTCTTCAGCTTTTCCAGTTGGGCGAGTATTTGGTCCGCAGTGGCCAAAGCGTTCGATCCGGGCTTCTGGCTGATGCTGAAGGCGACCGCGTTCTGGTCGTCGACAAAGCCGCTTTCTGTGTAGTCCTGCGCCCCCATCTCCACGCGGGCAACATCCCGCAAGCGCACCATGCCGCCGTTGGCCGCTGTGGCCACCACAATCGACTTGAATTCTTCCACGTCGTGCAATCGACCTTGTGCCTGGACCTGCACCTGGTAGGCACCATCACTGCCCGCGGGAGGCTGGTTCAGCACACCGGCTGCGACCTGCACATTGGCGCGGCGCACAGCCGCAATCACCTCGGGTGCCGTAAGCCCCAGGGACGCAACGCGGGTCGGATCCAGCCATATGCGCATGGAGAAGTCCCGGGCGCCACGGGTGTAGATGTCACCCACACCCTCCAGCCGGGACAGGGAGTCCTTGACCTTGCCGCTGACAAAGTTGGAGATGTACTGTTGGTCGTGCGTTCCTTTGGGTGACACAAACATCACCACCATCAGCTGGTCGGGTGAGGCCTTCTTGATGGAAACCCCCAGACGACGCACCTCTTCGGGCAGACGAGACTCTGCAATGGAGACCCGATTCTGTACCAGGGATTGAGCCTCATCGACATTGGTGCCCGGCTTGAAGACGACGCTGATAGCCAACTTGCCATCGCCGACCGACTGGGATGAGAGGTACAGCATGCCATCGACGCCGTTGAGCTCCTGCTCGATCGGGGCGGCAACCGTCTCGGCGATTTCCTGGGCCGAGGCTCCCGGATAGTTCGCTTTGACGGTGACCGTGGGGGGAACGATTTCCGGGAATTCCGATATGGGCAGCTTGAGCGCTGCTACCGTACCGACAAGTGTCAACAGGATAGACAGGACAATCGCGAAAATGGGTCTTCTGACGAAGAAGTGTGAAAAGCGCATGCGTTTGTCTCTTTCTTATCCGCCATTGGCCGGTTTGGCGACTTGCACACTGTCTCCGGGACGAACGCGCTGCGCGCCCGAGACGATGACGCGGTCTTCCGCAATCAATCCCGCCAACACCACGCGCTTGTTGTCGACCAGACTGCCCACTTCAACACGCTTGGCCATCACTTTGCCGTTGGCATCCACCACCAGCACCATCTTTTTGGTCTGGTCGCTTTGCACGATGGCATCAGGGACCAGCAGCCTCTCTTGCGGCGTGCCCACAGGGATACGCACATGCGCGAAATTTCCGGGCACTACGGCCTGATCGGCGTTGCCCATGGTGGCGTGCAAGCGCACGGTGCCTGATCGTGTACTGATCTCGTTGTCCACAAAATCAAGCGGTACCGACTGGGTACCCACCACGCCATCAACCCGCAACTGAACCCGTTCGGGAAACTTCTTCTGTTGCCGAAGGCGTTGAAAATCGACCTCCGACACCTCCACGACAGCGCGAACCGGGCTTTGCGCCACGATGGTGGTCAGCACTCCACCCTGTGCAGTGCCGCCCGCAATGTAGTTGCCGACGTCCAGGCGGTGGTCTGAAATCTTCCCAGACAGTGCGGCTCGAACCGTCGTGAATGACAACTCAAGTTCTGCACTGCGCATGTCTGCCTCACTCGCAAGGACGGCGGCTTGGACGCTCTCGAATTCGCCGCGCGCACGATCAAGCTCTTCGGTGCTGGAGGCACCCGACTCATGGATCCGGGAAAGACGGGCGAATTGTGCGCTTGCGAGCTTCTGGCGCGCCATAGCCTGGGACAGTGCGGCCTGGGCTCGGTCCCGCGTGTCTAGGAAAGGGCGCGGGTCAATGATGAAAAGTGGATCACCGGCTTTGACCTGCTGGCCATCGCGAAACTTGATGGCCTCCAGGTAGCCAGAGACGCGCGAACGCACTTCAACCGAGTGTGCCGACTCAATGCGTCCTGTGTAGTCCATGGCGTCTTGCACGACGGACTTCTCGGGATGCGCCACCGTTACGGTGGGCATGGGCGGGACTGCCGCCGCCGTGGTTGTTGCAGTCTTGGTGCAACCAGAGACCAGTGCTATCGAGGCGAGTACCGCCAGAATCAGCACGGGAGAGTAAGGAGGAATAATTTTCATGGGGTCTCTTTGGAGGACAGGAGAGGTTTTGTGCGCGCCCGGCTGGCAAGCGAGACTGCGAGGGCGAGAAGAATCAAGGCTGCGGCCACGGTGAAGGTCAGCCGCATGCCGGAGGCAACTGCTTCTGCATGGGCGGTGGTGATGTCACTGACAGCGGATCCGAAGGCGAACACGGCCCCCATGGCGGAAGCACCGGTAATGAGCCCCAAATTACGCGACAGGCTCAGCAAGCCGGAAATAACGCCGCGTTGATCGGCGCGAATATCGGTCATGACCGCGGTGTTGTTGGCAGCCTGGAACAGCGCATAGCCAGCGGTGATCACGGACAGTGGAACGATATAGCCCGGGATTCCCAAACTGGTGGGCAACAGGGGCAACACAATGGCACCCAGCGCCATAGCCAGCAAACCGAAGGTTCCCATACGGTAGGCGCCAAACCGGTCCACGAAGCGGCCGGCCGGCGCGCCGGTGAGGGCCGCCACAATGGGGCCGGAGGACATCACCAGTCCGACACGGGCCGCATCGAGCCCGAGCGCGCCGGAGAGGTAGAACGGGCCTACCACCAGCGTGGCCATCACCACCGTGGTGACCAGCGCGCTCATCACAAAGCCTGCACTCAGAACCGGGCTGCGGAACATGGACAAACGGACCAAAGGGGATGCAGCCCTTGTCTCTACCAAGAGAAACAGGCCGCCACCTATTACAGCGGCGAGCAACAGCGCGATGTTGAGTTGTCCGAAATGACCTCGGCCCAGGGTCATGGCAAGCGCATACGCTGCAAGTGTCAGAGCGAGCAGCAGGGTGCCCAGGCTGTCGAAGCGGGGCCTGTCGGCTTTGGCAGACTGGCGATCTTGCGGGAGAGAGCGGTAAGCGAGGACAAAGGTCACTATGCCCAACGGCACGTTGACCAGAAAAATGGCTTGCCAATGAAGGGCGGCAATAAGCAATCCGCCAAGCGTGGGCCCCAGGGCAGTGCCAATGGCCGACATGGTCCCCAGCAGTCCCATCGCGCTGCCGGTCTTGTCCTTTGGCACAGCCTCGCCCACCATCGCCATGGTGAGTGCCATCATGATGGCCGCGCCTAGTCCCTGCAGTGCACGCGCTGCAATCAGCCAGGCAAGCGAGGGAGCAGCGCCACACAGAATAGAGGCCACAGTAAACAGCACGATCCCTGTGAGCAGTAAGCGCCTGCGTCCGAAGGTGTCGCCAAGCTTTCCGACGCTGACGATGAGTGTGGTGATAGCAAGCAAATAGGCCAGGACGACCCACTGGACGTCCTGAAAGCTCACGTTAAACGCCTTGGCCAGGGTTGGCAGAGCCACATTGGCGATACTGGTGCCCAGCGATGACAGCAACATCGACATGGACAGGCTAATCAACGCCCATCGAAAGGCAGGCTCCTTCTGTGCACTGTCGGGCGCAGCGCCTGCGCTGGTATTACGATTTATTTTCAAAATTTTTCTCCTTGGGGGGGTGACCGTTTGCAACGGTGAACAGATGCCATGGCTTACAGACGCTTGGCTCGCACCAGACAGTCCAGCGCGACCCGCGTGCCATCGGGTGTTTCCACCGGCCGTTCGACCCGCACCGCCTTTTCAATCTCGAGTTCATTACCCAGAGCGGCGACCACCTGCTCTGCCGTGTACAGCATGTCGGCCCGCTGCGGACCGCCATAACCGTGCAACAGGTTCTCGGAGTCGTGACCGACCAACAAGAACGTACCACCAGGCGCCACTGCGCGCGCGGCTCGCAACAGAATCGGCAGAAACTCGGCCTGTGGAATCTGTAGGTAGATCAGGGCGACCAGATCAAAGCGGTGGAAATCCAACGCGTATGTGCGCAGGTCAGCTTCGCGGAAGTCGATGGCCTCGTGCACGTTGCGCACCAAGGCCAATCGCCGCGCCTTCGCAATGGCCACGTCCGAAAAGTCGACGGCACTGACGATCCAGCCCTGCTCCGCCAGCCAAACGGCGTTGCGTCCTTCGCCTGTGGCCATATCCAGGGCGCTGCCGGGCGCGAGATGGGCGGTCTCTTCCACCAGGAAGCGGTTTGCCTTGGCCGTCCAGATTAGTTCCTCTGCTGCGTAGCGCTGGTTCCAGTCATCGCGTTCCATGGTGCGAGAAGCAGAGCCGCCTACGGTGAATTGGCCTTGCTCCTGCTTGATACTGCCTTGTTGAATGCTCGCTGCTGTGGTTGCCTGCGATGTAGATTGCATATTGCTGCTCCTGAGATGTAGATGTCAGGATCGTAGGGATCCGCATGGCAAGGCGGAAGGCGCTCTGTTTGCACTTAGGTACTGCACCTGACGCCTTATCAGCAAAAAAATGCTATGGTTCATAGCATGTCACTCCCTGATCTGAATTTGCTCATTACCCTCGATGTGCTGCTGGCAGAAGGCAATGTGTCGCGCGCGGCCAACAGGTTGCATTTGAGTCCCTCGGCGATGAGCCGTTCGTTGACGCGATTGCGTGATGCAATGGGTGACCCGTTGTTGGTGCGTGCCGGACGCGGACTTGTTCCTACGCCCCGCGCCCTCAAGCTACGTGATCAGGTTGGACGTATCGTGCAGGAGGCAACTGAGGTTTTGCGTCCCGAGGAACAGCTCAACTTCAAAGACTTGGTCCGGACGTTTACGCTACGGTCAAGCGAAGGGTTTGTGGAGAATTTTGGACCAGAGTTGATCGCGCGCGTGGCCGAGAAGGCGCCTGGCGTGCGACTGTTTTTCGTGCAAAAGCCGAACAAGGACAGCGCCCCACTTCGCGAAGGGCTCGTCGATCTGGAAACCGGGATTGTTGAAAGGACCACCGCTCCTGAGTTGCGTGTGCAGGCCCTGTTCAGAGACCGCAGTATCGGTGTCGTTAGAGCCGGGCACTCACTCAGTCAAGGTGCCATCACGCCTGAACGCTACGCAGACGGTCAGCACATTTCCGTCTCGCGACAGGGACTGGACAAAGGACCCATTGATGAAGCTCTGAGCGAATTGGGGTTGGTGAGAAAGATCGTCACGGTGGTCGCTGGCTTTTCGACCGCGCTCAGCCTGGCCAGGGCCTCCGACATGATCGCCAGTGTTCCGGGACGACACACCCGGAATTTGCGGGCTGGTATGTTCAGCTTCCCGCTACCAGTCAACACGCCGGAGATCACGATTTCCATGCTCTGGCACCCACGTATGGATGGGGATGCCGCCCATCGTTGGATTCGGGGCTGCCTGCATGACATCTGTGCAGCGCACCACGGCGATTCCGCTAGTCCGGAGGAGCTTGTCAAAGAGTGATCGCAGGACAAGACCTAACGACCTTCAGTCTGGCTATGAACCGGGGCAACCCCAACTCCATGGTTCATGAGTCGGCCATTTGTGTTTTAGGCCCGAACGTTAAGGCCGATGGTCTGTCCCTGATACCTTTGGATGATTTTCATGGCCGATTCCAGTATCTTCACGGACGTTTCGTCATTGCGCGATAGTGCGCCCTGGATGCCGTCGCGGACCTTTTGTGTGAAGTCGTAACGTGTCCCGTCGCTCTCAGCCGGAAGCTCACCGCCGAGGCCACCGCCGACCGGGATTTTCATGGTCATTGCCATGAAAGGCCTGCTGTCATCGAGCGACATTTCCCCGCTGCGAATCTGAGTATTGACCCAATCGCGCATGTCATGGCGGGTCATGTTGGAGAAATCCGCCTGCTTCGTGCTGTCAGTCTGGGTCGTCGTAAGTGCAGCCGAAAAGGACGTGGCCGAACGGTCGGCGGCCGAAGCCTGCGGGCGCTGGCTCGCATATTGGAAGCTTGTTCCTGCATCAACTCTCATCAAATCCACCCTTTCGATACGGTAATCAAAACATCATCACCAGCAAAACTTTCGCCGGCATTGTGCATTTGATTGTCTATCGAAGCGCGAAGGCGCAATGTGCATCGCCTGCACTATGTATGTGCAGCTGACGCTGCGCCACGAGGCAAAGATGTTGCTATCGTTCCTGCATGTCAAAACCTGATCTGAACTTGCTCCTGACCCTGGATGTGCTGCTGGCGGAGGGCAATGTGGCGCGCGCTGCCGAACGCCTGCATCTGAGTCCGTCGGCGATGAGTCGGTCTCTTGCCCGCCTGCGTGATACCACGGGCGACCCCCTCTTGGTCAGGGCCGGGCGTGGACTGGTTCCCACGCCGCGCGCCATCAAGCTCCGCGAGCAGGTGGGGCAGATCGTGCAGGACGCACAGGCAGTCTTGCGGCCCGCAGAGAAACTCGACTTGGGCCAACTGGCAAGGACGTTCACGCTGCGGGTCAGCGATGGATTCACGGAAAATTTCGGACCCGCCCTGATTGCGCGGGTGAGAGAGGAAGCGCCTCAGGTCCGGCTACGCTTCGTGCAGAAGCTCGACAAAGACAGCGGACCATTGCGCGACGGAATCGTTGATTTGGAAACAGGCGTGGTCAGTGAACAGACGGGGCCAGAGGTTCGGACCCGGCTGTTGTTTAGGGATCGATTCGTAGGCGTGGTGCGAAAAGATCATGCACTGAGCCAGGGTGAGATCACAGCTTCCCGTTATGCATCTGGCCAACATGTGCTGGTATCGCGCCGAAATCTCGATAGAGGTCCTTTGGATGATGCATTGAAGCCGCTTGGACTAGAGCGGGAGATTGTTACCTTTGTGGGGGGATTTTCAGGCGCCCTGGCCTTTGCACGGGCGACCGACTTGATTGCGACTGTTCCGGAGAAGCATACAGGCAACTTGCGCAGCGGAATGTTTAGTTTCACACTTCCCGTACCGTCGCCAGAGCTCACCGTTTCAATGCTATGGCATCCACGAATGGATTCTGATATGGCTCACCGCTGGCTCCGGGGATGCCTTCTGGACATATGCACTGTTACGACTTCCCGGGAAAAGTCGATCTGAGTTAAATTGGTTAGCAATGGATAGGTTGGTCTTGATGACCAAACAGAGCAAGATTAGGTAGAAATAGAACTTCCGTAAACAGCTCAAAGCGGGTACGAAATCGGGCGATACCATCGAAAGTTCCAATCGATGTCAGCCCAGAACCCGGGATGGCGACGCTGCCGATGTCAGTGTTTCAGCACCAAGCTAGTCACGAACGGCTAATGAGCAGGCAAATCGAAAATCTCTAATACCGGAATCGCGGCCCAGTAGCCGCACAGCGCACAAAACTGCTCACTCGTTTGGTCGACTGCTTCCAAGATTTTGGCACTGGCCGTGAGCGACTGCTACTAGCGAAATTGAGACTCAGCTTTCCATCATTCGGTGGGATTCATGCGGCTCCGATGAACCTCGGGTATGGGTCTTCAAGAGTCCGCCACTTTTCTCCAAAGCCAACTTTTTAAACTGAATGTCAAAAAACGTAAACCCGCCACGGTTGCGGCCTTTCGTCGGGGACACCTTTCGGTGTTGCCAATTTTCTTTCAGAAATGAAGTCGTTCGTGACATTAGGTGCGGTGGCAAAGCGCTGTTCTCCTATCTCAACGAGGTCTCTATCTACGACACATTAGTTTTTCGGACACAACGGAGTCGGCAAGACTGCCCTAACACACTGGCCAACGGGTGAAGCGGAATCCTCCGATGGGCGCCAACCTCATTGGCGCATGAAGGTGATCCACTTCGGTGTTGTCGAGCAAGAAAGGAAGGCCCTGACAATACCGATGCGCCAGTCACAGAAGCATCATGGCTTAAATTTAACCCGGGTATTATTGACACGGTATTTATATCCGGGTATTATTGGCTCATCCAATTCAAGCTCAATTTCATCGTGACTGATATCGCTACACCTTCCTACACCAGCTTCAACGGCCACAAGCGAATTGCCTCTGGCAGCTTGAAGGTCAACGCATTGGCTGTGAAACACGCCCTGGCGACAGGCGTACC
>Ga0208613_1000221_pt1 | contig 19851 bp, 12 predicted proteins | sample CryBogmetaGMA6M_FD_184543 | JGI IMG/M metagenome (GOLD analysis project Ga0208613, IMG submission 184543) | Freshwater microbial communities from Crystal Bog, Wisconsin, USA - MA6M (SPAdes) | ecosystem: Environmental > Aquatic > Freshwater > Lake | place: Crystal Bog, Wisconsin, USA | collected... | reverse complement strand
GTTTTCGACGGCAGCGGCATTACTGCACACGGAATATTCGCCATCACTACAAACGGTTCTTTCAGCTACGAAAATCCAGCCACCAGGGAAATAGTCGATGGTGTAGCGCAGGCTGGTGCAGCGGCGGTTTCTGTGCCAATCATCGAAAGAATAATCAGCTTTGATGAAAAAATGGGGGAAGGTGTTACATCGCCCGACATTTCAAAATCCCTGATCCCCAAGCTATTAAACGAGTCTGGTTTAATGCTGTTGAATAATCAACATGAGCCGGTAGGCTTTATGCCGATGTTCCCGGGCGAGGCGTTGCCGTTGAAGCACACCGGGATGACCGACAATCTTTTCCGCGCACTCTCAATGTCTAATGCGGCGGCGGCCATCTTGTACGATTCTGAACAGCACTACAGTGTCGAACAATACCAGAATATTGGCGACTTTCTGAATGAGATCGATGTCCGTTTGCTTGATGTGTTGGTTAAGCAGGAAAACTTAAATAGTTCGGGTGCCAGTGTAATGATATCGGGTGCTGAACGGGGTTGGTCGTTCCGTTCATCGACGGGGGTTTTTCTAAACGATATACCCGCCATTTCATGGGTTGAGAAATCCAACATTAAAGAGGTAAGTCAAATGTCTAGCCAATCAAAGGATAAAAAAGCCTTTCACGAAATGGTCGCCGAAAAGTTAATCCAGCAACTTAAAGAAGGGACAGCACCCTGGCAAAAGCCATGGGTTCCAGGTGAATCAGGGACTTTCTTGCCGTATAACCCGCTAACGGGTAATCGCTACAAAGGCATTAACTCCATACAATTATTGTCGCAGGATCGAGACGATCAGCGCTGGATGACTTATAAGCAAGCGACCGGGCTGGGCGGTCAGGTTCGTAAAGGCGAGAAAGGCACGGGCGTTCAATACTGGAAATTCACTGAAGAACATAGCAAGAAGGACGCTGACGGTAAGCCGGTACTGGATAGTGAAGGGAATCTTGTTAAGGAGGTCGTTAGGCTGGAAAGGCCGCGTGGCTTTTTTGCCATTGTGTTTAATGGTGAACAGATCGATGGTTTGCCGCCGATCCAGAAGCAGGAACACACCTGGGATCCCATTGCACGGGCCGAAGGGATTTTAGCTGCATCCGGTGTTGATATTCATTACAACGGAGGAAGCAGGGCATTTTATCGGCCATTGACCGATAGTATCCATTTACCGGACAAAGGTCGGTTTCCGAGTGCTGAAAATTATTATGCGACTGCATTGCATGAACTGGGTCACTGGACAGGTAAAGAAGACAGACTTAACCGTGATATTTCTCATCCCTTCGGGAGCGAAGGGTATGCCAAGGAGGAATTAAGGGCCGAGATTGCCAGCATGATATTGGGTGATGAGTTGGGGATTGGTCACGATCCTCTACAACATGCGGCTTACGTGGGTTCATGGATAAAGGTATTGGAAAACGACCCATTGGAAATCTTCCGTGCGGCTGCGGATGCAGAGAAAATTCAGAATTATGTGCTAGGTCTTGAGCAAAAACAGGTGCAAGAGCAAACCGCGCAACAGGCGCAAAATCAAACGCAGTCTGAAAATAGACTGGCTACGGAGAATGAGATGACACCTAATAATAAAGCCGATGTTACCGCCGCACTCATTACTTCAGTTGTTAGTGGTATTGAACAGGCTCAAGCCAGCGTAGCGGACTGGAACGATGAGGCCGCCCAAGGCGTTGCCAACGAGAAAGCGATAGAAGCAATCGCGCTTGTTCGACAAGGTAAGTTCGATAGGGCACTTGATAATTTGCGCACCGCTGCCGAATGGGAAGAAAAACATACTGACAGTATGAGTCATAGTTATGAGGCCGTTGCCAATGCCCTTGAAGCCGGTTGGCGTTCGTGGCAGCAAGACAAGGGCGTGGGAAAGGCAATAACGCCAGAAATAGCGGCTTCCTTGGAAGCGATACCGACCGATTTGGCACAGCTATCTCAGGCGACGGTTGCCGATTATGAAAAGGCAATGCAGAGGGCCAGGCTTGAGGAAGAAAGGGTTAAGGCTAATCCAAACAGTACCGCTGAGGATATAAAGGCGGCCAGGGAATTACGAAAAACGGCTGAGTTAAACGCCACGGTGAACAGCGAAGCCTTTCAGAGGAAGGTTTTAGAGATCGAGCAACAACAGCGGCAACCATCGACCCATGAACTAGCGCGGGATAAGGGTGCAGCGCAGTTCGACAAAACCTACCTTCAAGTGCCCTATAAGGAAAAAAACCAGGCCAAGGAATTAGGCGCTAAATGGGATCGAGGCAAACAGTCCTGGTATGTACCGGCTGCTGTCGATTTAGTAGCGTTTGCTAAATGGGTGCCAGCGGGCAAAGCTTTAAAACCGGCACAAAATGAGTCCGTATCAGCGAAAGCGCCCCCTACGGATCGCCAATTTCTTGCCGTTCCGTATACCGAACGGGCTGTTGCCAAGGCTGCGGGTGCACGGTGGGATAAAGAGGCTAAATCGTGGTATGCCGGGTCAATGGCCGATATGGACACGCTGAAGCAGTGGTTGCCGGAAAACGTGAAACTCCAACAAGCGCCTGCCATGACACCGCGCGAGGAATTTGCCGATGCCTTGAGTTCATTGGGTTGTATAGTTAAGGGTGAACATCCGGTTATGGATGGAAAAACACACCGAATTGCGACGATTGGCGACAAGTCAGGCGAACGGGCGGGGTTCTATGTGGCACATCTTGACGGCCATCCAGCCGGTCACCTTCAAAACAACAGAACGGGTCAAACGATGAAATGGAAAGCTAAAGGTTATTCGTTGAGCGAAGAGGAAAAAGCACAGTTGCAGGCCACTAGCGCCGCCAAACTACAAGAACGCGAGGCGGCGCAGAAAGCCCAGCAAAACACCGTGGCCAACTCTGTTCGGGAATTGCTGGCAGTTGCACCGTTAGCCTCTGCGGAGCATCCGTATTTGCAAGCGAAACAAGCCAGACCAGGCGATTTGCGTGTCGTGCCGGAAGATAGTCGCGCCTTACCCGAAACTTGCCCTGTCCTAATTGGTAAAGACTGGAAGGAATCCAAGGCGTTGCGGGAGTCCAACCCGGATAAACTGGTTTTTACCGCCGGTGATTTGTTGTTGTCAGCGCAAGACACTAATGGCGACATACGTTCAGTGCAAGCCATACAAGGCAACGGTTTGAAGCGATTTGCAGCAGGCGGCGCTAAACAAGACACCTTCCATGTCGTCGGCGGTCAAGGACTTGCTGCTCTTGAGCAGTCAGCGGCCATTGTCATCGGTGAGGGCTATGCAACAGCCGATACGCTATCGCAAGCGCTGGGCTTTGCCACCGTCGCCGCGTTTGATGCCGGCAATCTGCCCAAGGTTGCCAAGTTATTACATGAAAAATTTCCCGACAAGCCGTTTATCATCGCGGGTGATAACGATCGGCATCAGGAATTGACGGAAGGACGAAACCCGGGAAAAGAAAAAGCAATGGCAGCCGCTAAAGCAGTCAATGGGACGGTGCTCTTGCCGATATTTGCCCCAGGTGAACAGACCTACCCGGCGAACCTTGAACCGGTGACACTGGCAAAAGCCCGTAGCGGTGATTTGTCCGATGCCCAACAAAAAGCGATAGCGCAGATGAAAAGGTTTACTGACTTCAATGATCTGGCAACCAAGAGCGCTCTTGGTAAGGAAGGCGTTGAACGCCAGGTAACTGCTATCGTGAATGACCTTGTGGTAAGGAACCGGAAGCAGATTGAGATCAAGCAACAACAAGAACGTGTCGAAAAGCTTGAGCAACAACCCGTGCAGCGGAAAGCGGTGAAAATTTGAGTTTTGATTACCAACAGTCTGACATTACGGTTCGCTAATATCTTGTAAAATTGTTGAGCCTATTGTTGATTAACACCCAACTTCAGGCTCGCATGGCAATAAACAAAATGCTGAAGCTATCTGCTTATGGGATAGCCGTTTACTACTGATGATGCACGGAAATTACTTTATCCAACATTATAAAAATGACTGCGTACTTAAGTGTAGGTGCGAATTTATTCGCACCTACAAATCATGGCACAATTGCCATTAATCAATAAAAGCCCATCCCGTCGCCACCCATACCGTACCCCATGGTGTCCCAATCCATTTCTTCCTGCTCATTCATTTCAGCGGACATTCGATCCTCAGCGGCTAAATTCTGTTGTACTTGTAGTTGCTGGAATTTCTGGTAAGCCTGATCCTGCCCCCAATAAAAGCATTGGCAGTTAGTGGCATCGGCATAGACGTAATAAGCCGCACCGTCTTTTTGATGAGGCACTATTTTATTCTGGGTCAGCGTCTTAAGGTGAGCCATCTTGGCGGGCGTATCGGCCAGGTTCATTTTAAAACCGGCTGCGGTCAATAATTGCTCTGTATCTTTGGTTTTTTGGGCTGACATCATGGCACAGGAAGCCAGCAATCCGCCCAGCACAAGAGCCCCCAGGACTTTCGGAAGACGGAGTTTGGTTATATTCGTTGGTATGTTCATCAAGTCGTTCCTCTTTGTTGTTTAGTTTCATTAAGGATTTGGAAAATAGTTGAATTTTGTTACTTCTTCGATAACCCTATCGTTCCCACGCTCCGGCGTGGGAATTAGGCGGATATAATTTTAACCTGCCCACTTACTGCCTAAAAATTTATAAAAATTGACAGCCGGCTCCCTCAAACACGGCACAGGTTAATCTTCCCGAGGCATACGCGCCGGTATCTAACGCGATTCGATTATGACGAATTTCAGGTTCATCAGTGACAGTATGTCCATGGACAATCACTTTGCCATGAAAAACGTCACTATTTAAAAACTCTTCCCGAATCCACAACATATCTTCAGCACGTTGAAGATGAAGTTTAATTTTAGGTTTAATGCCGGCATGTACGAAAAAATAACCGTCTGTTTCGTAATTAAGGACTAATCGCCCCAAAAAATCGCTATGCGCGGCTGGCAATTTTTCAAGCAATTGAGTCCGTAATCCAGTCAACTCTTTTGAAGTAGGTATGCCTTGCAACTTAACACCGTAACTTATCAACGTCGACAACCCACCAAACCTAAACCACTCATGGGCAATTGCGTCATCATTACCCCATAAAAATTGCATCAACACCTGTTCATGGTTACCTAACAAAAACACTTTTTCGAAGTCAGGGAAATTGTTTTCCAGCAAACAATCAATCACCTGCCTGGAGTGCATGCCCCGATCGATGTAATCACCCAGATAGACCAGTATCTTGGCGCCATTAAAATCCGCTGCATCATTCACGATTTTCTGGTGTGCTTCCTGCAATAAATCCAAACGGCCATGAATATCACCAATACAATAAAGCCGATGATTTTCGGGCAAGCCAACCGGTAAAAGTACCTTTGCCTTGGCGTTAAACAGTTTTTTTAGGATAGCTTTCAAGAGTCTTTAAGAATTTTTTCCAATCATCGGGAGCATTTACAAACGCCTTTTCAACAAATTGTTTGGCTTCAGGGTGCAGTGCGACAAATTTAACCAGCTGCTCGGGTTTAAAAGTCCAGGCAACTCGTACTTGATTTTGCCATAAGCGCTGCATGTCTTCATCAAAATCATTATAGTACTCATAACTGAATGCCAGCCTTGGTATGACCAGCTCGGGTTCCACGCGTCCAGCGTAAAAAGATAAACGTAAGGCGTTAACACTCTGTGACCTGGGTAACTTAAGCAGGCTGTCAACCGCCGCCAGACGAAACCAGCCATACGGGTCGATAGGTGATAATGTTAAGCCCTGTATAATGGCTGTCTGCCCCTGTTTAAGTAACTCCTGTTTTTTTTCAAGCGGCAGTAACGGTGATACATTAAAGAGCGATAAATAAAAAAATCCCTGTGCTTGGTAATAGTCAGGGTTTTTATACCAAGACAGGGCCCGGTTTAAATCGGCAATGCACTTTTCATAGACTGCCGGCGGTATTACTTTCCCGGTTTGATTAAACGCAGCTTCCGGATAAAGCGCATATAAACCGGCAATAAAGCGTGGCACCGCCAACATTAACATCCCGCAACAAACCAGCACCCCAAAACCGGCAATGATGCGCTGACCAGTAAAAATACGGGGGCTTGGCATGGTCTGTTTAACTGGTGTAATACTGCTTATAACGGCCATACGAGTGATAATAGCCGGAGTCCCCATAGCCATAGCGGCCATATTGTTCCAAATTAACTTTTTGCAAGACAATCCCGGCAACGTTATTATGACCGTCTTTACTTAACAGGTGTAACGCGCTGGCGATGACTTTTTTAGGGGTTGAGTCCCAACTTAACACAAATATGGTTTTATCAACTAAGCCGGCCAATATCCGGGTATCGGGTACTGCCATGATGGGTGCCGAATCTACGATGACCAAATCAAACTGTTCACGCAACTCATCGATGATTGATTTCATTCTGTGCGAAGCGAATAAATCAATCGGGTTAATAAAGGCTGAATGTCCCCGGGTTAAAATTTTCATGCCGGTTTCCGGATCATTAACCAGCACCTCACTCAGCACCAAATCGTGATGCATTAATAAATCCGTTAAGCCCAGCGCACCGGTTTTCACTTTAAAGGTTTTGCCAATGGTCGGGCGGCGTAAATCCGCATCAACCACAACCACGCGTTGTCCGGCCGTGGCTGAATGTCTACCCAGTAAAATACCCAAGGTACTTTTACCTTCACCTGGCACCGCTGAAGTGACCAATAATGACTTAACCTCGGCATCCGGGTTAAGCAAACTCAATGAAATACGCAAGGTATTAATAGCTTCCGCCAACGCGGATAAGGGCTTGGCCAGCAAATACTCATGTGGCTTCATCTTGCTATCCATTAATCTAGGCACAATACCCAAGGTAGTGATATTGAACAGTTCCTGAACCTGTTCAGGCGAACGCACGCCAGGATTGAGCATTTCCAGCACAAATACCAGAAAAACCGCAAAGGCTATCGAACCAATCACACTGACCATAAGCATGAGTCTAGTCTTGGGGAAGGAAGCACTTAAAGGAATTTCCGCAAACGAGATTACTCGCGCATCCGCTTGTGAAATACCCTGTGTGGAAGCCGTTTCTTTAAAACGACCTAAAAAAGTTTCAAATAACGCCTTGTTGGCAGTTGCTTCCCGCTCCAACGCATGTAAATCGACTTCAGCCTGACTGTTGCCGGTAGTTTTTGACTCCATTTGCCTTAAACTGCCAGCCAATGAACCTTCACGCGCACGGGCAACATCCAGGCTATGGCGAAGGCCAGCGGCTATTTTTTTAACTTCCATGTTGATTTTTGCCTTGGTATCTTCCATTTCCGCCTGCATTTGAATCATACGCGGATGGCGGGCGCCATATTCCACCAGCATTTCCGAATATTCGCGATGCACTTCGGCTTCCTGACCGCGTAAACTGGATATCAAAGCCGAATTTAGCACTTCGACGACACTGTCAATATCTTGTCCGTTTCTGGCTATTGATTCAACTTGTTGATATTTGGCTTCGGCTTCCGCGCGTTGCGAGCGTGCGATAATCAACTGACTGTTTACTTCTGATAATTGTTGTTGTGAAAGTCCGGTGCCTTTACTGACTTCCACCAAGGCATGGGATTTGCGGTAATTCTCCACAGCGCGTTCGGAAGACTCCACCTTGTGCTTTAACTCGCCCAGTTGGTCATTTAGCCAGTCGGTCGCTTTTTTAGTGGCATCAAACTTGGCCTGTAATTGCCCAACAATATATTTATCGGCAAGTTCATTCACTATTTTTGCGGCTAATTTAGGGTCTTCGGATTCAAACGCCAAATTAATGACCTGTGAACGCTTGACTTGGGTAACCTTTAACTTACCAAGAAAGGTATTGATTAAGTTGGTAAACCGGGCCTCGGCCTTTTCTTCATCGCTGCGGGTATCAATTTCCACCAGCCCCATCGCTTCTTTCCAAGTCTCCGGTATTAAGTTTTTGGGGTTAAACTGGGCCAGAAAACCGGGTTTTTTAAGTTTGGGATTAAATTCTTCGTATTGATCCAACTGGAGACGTTCAATTACTTTACGCGCCAACTCGCGAGATTTAAGAACTTCCATTTCACCTATCACCGCTGAATCGCCATTTAGATTACCTGTCATCACCTCTTCAATATCGACCACCTTGGCCGCATTGATACCAATCAACAGTTGTGTCGTTGCGGTATAACGAGGCACTAACTGATAGATAATTAACACCGCCAGAAGACTGAGCAAAAGAGTGACGCTGAGTAATAAACGCTTTCTCAGCCAAAGGGTATTGAGAATATTACTGAGTGAAATTTCTCCATCATCATATTGCAGTAATTCGTCAGGTCTTAGCGATGCTTCTTTTAAATCGGACACGGCTTTCTCGATGAGTTTAAAATGCGGCTATTCGAAGAGATGAAAAAAATAAGTCAGAAGATTTGTATCCAAAAGTTAGCTTATCACTATCACCTACAATTAATGGAAAATATACAAACTGATTAACTTTCTGTACGTTACGACATAAGATAACCCCCGCCCTATCGTTCCCACGCTCCTGCGTGGGAATGCCGCCAGTGACGCTCCCGCGTCACGCAACGCTAGAGCGTTGCCGGATGAATTCCCACGCAGGAGCGTGGGAACTAGGCTGCACCGGAGCGTGGGGTATTTTCTGCGTACTGCCTTACAACATAAATATTAAAAAAACCGTTCTTCAACGTGAATCACATCACCTGGTAACACTTTTTCATCCATGTTTAGTCTTACTTCATTTTTTTTGGGATCATTCATACGAATAACCATAACGTGATCTTCTTTGGCGCGATAGGTGAAACCACCGGCGATGGCGACCGCGTTAAGATAAGTCATGCCATCAACATAAGGGTAAGACTTTGGCTCCTTGACCTCACCCAAAATATAAAAAGGGCGATAATTTAACACTTGCACATTAACGCGGGGATTAAGCAAATAATCGGGCTTTAATTTATCGGCAATGGCATCTTCCACCTGTTTCACGGTCAAGTCTTTAGTATTGACATCGCCAATTAACGGCAGGGCAATCTGGCCGGCACCATTGATGGTATATTCGCCCGACAGCTCTTCTTGCTTAAAGACGGTGATTTTTATCTTATCACCCGAGCCCAGTTTATAGGCTTCATTAACAGCAGAAGATGACAGCTCGCTTGGCGCTGGCTGCTGGTTATTTTCTTCAGCAGACAGGAGTGATCCATAGCAAAACACAGCCATCAATAATAAACCTGAAATAACTTTAATACAAGATTGACTCATTTTTTTCACAGAGATAAAGGCAATTAGGCAACAGTGTCATAGCATAACATGGCAGCTTAATACTGGGCTCTAAAATTAACCATAACCTGATTTACTTCATAGTTAGCATCCAGATAGTTGGAATTTCGGCTTTGGTAGCTATACGTCAGATCGGTAGAAAAATTTTTATTCAGCATATACTTTGGGCCGGCACTAATGATAAAGCTGTTGTCATTACGATTTTGGGTATTAGGCGCAACATAGCCTTTGTAGATGCCATTGGAATAATCACCCGCAACTTGAAGAAAAACATTGCGCATTAATTCATGCTGGACACTCATGCCTACACCGGTAGTAAAAACACCGGCAACACCCTGTTGGGTCGTTTCGTTAATAACACGGCTCACTTTGCCATTGACAGTGGTCAGCTTGGTGGGACGCCATTTTAAATTGACAAAGCCGTTAACGCCGGAAACTTGGGGCAACCTGGCGTCCTCATAAGTCCGCTGTAAGTAGCCGATAGAGGCATCGCCGGTAATCAGGCCGGTCACATCAAATGCGATACCGCCCAAGGCATTGTAACCCCAGGAATTACGGTTATAGGCTGGGTTAATGACTTGTCCTTGTTGATTAACGCTGGGAGGCACACCGTTTGAAAATACCAATGTATCATAACTCGCATCCAGGTATTGGAATTTAACAAAGGCTTCATATTCCGGCTGGATTAAATAACCCAAACGAACCTCGGGCGCATACAGCCAGTGGTTTCGGGTATTCATCAGCAAGGTGGTATTGAGTGAGGTCTGCACATTTTGATAATCATAACGGATAGCGTTTAAACCCGCCCTGGCCGTCACCCGGTTTAGCGTATGCGTATAAAAGCCGTCAATCACCTTGGTGTCGTAGATCGTTGGGGCGGCACCGCCAATCTGATCAGGCGAACCCCGGCTTTCAGTCAGATAGTTGTAGCCGAACGCGGAATCAAAATGACTATTGCGAAGCACGTCCACACGCCCGTCCACTTTGGTGAAAATGTTATTGTAGTCGTTGTTGTTCGGTTGAGTGGCATAGAGCGCCAAATCGGTATCTAACTTAAAGTTAAGCGCATGCCTATTCCAGTTCGAGTTGGCCTGAACACCGGGTTTAAAGTGCGCAATATAGCTATCAGTGGTAGGGCCCAGTGCCTTATCGCGATAATAAATATTGCTCATATATTGGTTAGTGAAGTCCAGCTTTGGCAAAATTGTAAAGGCACCTGCGTGTACGCCCTGCTGCGCATAGTCAGAAGCCTGCCGTTCTCTGGTAATGTCGCTATCATCGTTGGAGTCATAAGCCAGCACGCTTCCGCAGCTTAACAAGCCCATAATGACAGCGCTTAAGCATTTTTTGTTATTTCGTGCTGATTGCATTTTCATAATACATTCCTTTTACTTTAGCTTTGGCTTGCTGGATTGTCAACTTGTCGCGTTATTGCCGCCGCTGTTGCAGGGTTAGTTTGGGCAGCGACCTGCGCTAATACCGATGTTTTACAGGCCGGACCCCCTCCACAAGCCGCTATTGCAGCAACCGTTACCTCAGTCTGCAGAGCCAGATTATTGGTCATTAATTCTGAATAAGCTTGGGTCGGGAGTGTGGCGCCTACTGCTGCTACTAACGCCGAGACAATCGCCGATGACTGACCCGGAGCCGCTGCCAATGCCGCTGCGCCGATAGCTGATGCCTGTTTAGGCGCTTCGGCAACCGCCGCTATAATAATAGCCGCTGCCTTATCCGGAGCTGCCTTGACGGCTGCAGTGGTAACGGCTACGGCCAGTCCGGGGTTCGCCTTGATAACCGCTGCGACTATAGCTGCAGCAAGATCGGGGTTATCCTTGATGGCATCTGAGACTATCTCAGCGGCATTGGCCGGATTGGCTGCTATGGCGGCGACGGTATCAGATGCCACATCTGCGCTTACCGTAAAGGGCATAGCCAAAAACGCCAGCAAGAGGATTAATGTCAATGGTTTTCTGGAAATATTCATGTTTATATCCTGTAATCTTTAGTTGATGCAGCGCATTCTAAACCGATTAGCATGCGGTTGTTAACAGTTACTTCGTCAAAACTTCTTTATAAAAAACAAAGCGGGGGTCTTTAAAGGATTAGAATTCGCTCCTTAATGAATAAACAGCCGATAACTTAAACTAAATTTACCCATCCGATAATTATTTATACATTAATACTGATCTTGAATCTTGCCACTTAGCAAAACCGCTAATTTTTCGTGATTGAACCATATATTCAGTCTATAGTCAATGTCATATTTTATTTATGGTTATGCCTTTGCAGCCTGTCTACACTGGACATTGTTAGCAGCGGTCGTTTTTTATTGTTGCAACGTTTTACCTTGATATAATCGTCCAACCTAATCTCTCCAATCAATTTATAAATTTATAATTGACTCTGGTTTAGGCCACTTGCATAAATTAAATCCGCCCGGTTTAGCTAACCTCTCTTTTTCAAAAAGGCGGAGGCTAATGGCCTCTTTAGTCTATTTATTGCGAGTTACCTTTGTTGAAAAACGTCCAGTAATCAAAAAAAACGAAGTTACCCATAAAATACCCTAGCTTAAAATATGAGTAACCTTCTTTGAAAAACAATTAATCCTAATTATATTGAATGGGAACGGATGTTTACGCTACTGGATGTAACGGCTATTTAATCATTTTTCCACTAATTTAATACTGATGTACAAAATTTTCTTATTTGCAATACTGCTCACACCCGTTCCTTTTGGCGCTAACCGTCCTTGGGCCTGGAGTTTATGCGCGACGTTGGTAGCATTGTTTGGCTTGATTGCTAGTGTTGCGGTGTTATCAGGCCGAACCAATAGCCAAATCACCATACGACCAGTCAAGTATCCCCTGTTCCTGATCTGCATACCTATTGGCTGGAGCTTGCTGCAACTTTCTGATTTTGCCCCGGACAGTTGGGTGCATCCTTTCTGGCAATTGGTAGCCGGGCCATTGCCCGCATCCGTTCAGGCATATATAAGCCTGGCACCCCAAGAAACCGCGACCGCATTGATGAAGTTGGGCAGTTATTTGCTGGTATTTTTTATCAGTTTACAATTCAACCGCCACAGTGAAAATGCCGCGCTCACCTTTAACAGCCTGGCTTATGCCGGGTTGGTTTATGCCATTTATGGCCTGGTCATTTATTTAGGCCAGTTCAACAGCCTGTTATATTTTGAGACCTGGGCGCCCATGGCTTCAGTGACCAGTACATTTGTTAACCGTAACTCTTATGCCACTTACGCAGGTTTAACGCTACTGGCCGGCTTGCCATTGCTATTTGAAAAAATGCAGTCCAGTTTCCAGTACGGCCTAAAAAATAATTATGGCCGACAGTATTTTTTTGAAAACGTGCTGGTGCGTGGCTGGTTTCCATTATTGCTCATGATCACCATTATGACCGCGTTATTTTTAACCAAGTCGCGCGGCGGCTTTTCAAGTACGTGCCTGGCGATATTGACTTTTTTTATCATCCTGCTGTTGAGCCGGAAAATTAAAAACAATGTCGCTGTCTTGTTGCTGATGGGGGTACTTTGCAGCGCTTTTTGGGGCGTATTGGCGCGCAGCGGCGATGAGTTAATCGACCGGCTTGATGCCACATTTGTGGACAACGAAGGCCGTTTGCCGGTTTATGATATTTTATCGAAAGCGAATGCGGAAAATAGCTGGCTGGGGGTTGGTTATGGCAGCTTTGAAAAAAGCTTTCGCTTGTATCGCGATGAAACTATCGTGGGGTATTTCGATAAAGCCCATAACACGTATCTGGAAAATATTTTTGAATTAGGCCTGTTGCAAGCCTCGGCCTTATTTATAGCGATTTTTCTGGTGGCTTTAATCTGTCTGCGCGGTGTTTGGGTGCGGCGTAGAAATTGGATTTATCCGGCTATTGGCTTTTCCGCCAGCATACTGGTTGGCGCCCATGCCCTGGTGGATTTTAGTTTACAGATACCGGCGGTAGCGTTTACTTACTCCTTGATGATGGGTGCGGCGGTTGGCCAAAGTTTGCCAACCCGCCAACTCACTAAAGACGGTGTCCAAAGCGGGACGAGTTGACGCTTGGCGTCTGAAGCTGCTAACTTAATACGGGGCAATGAGTAGCAAGATTGGCTAGTGCCAAAAAGTTCGTCATTCCAGCATGGATGCCGGAATCCAGTCTAAATGGTTTGATCTGTTGTGGGAGCGACGCCTACGTCGCGACTAACGTTTCGACTAAGGTTTCAAATCGCGACGTAGGCGTCGCTCCCACGAAGTTGGCTAAATAGCGATGGTCTGGGCTTGCCAGCGCAATAATTTAACGCCATGTTCCCCGGCAATTTGCTTTAAAAGCGCGGTTTTATTATCAGTAATGTCTACAGCCAGTATAATTTGGTCAATCTGATATTTTGCAATTAACGCCTTTAAATCAGTTAAATCACCCAACACGACCTTGCCATAAACATATTGCTTTCTTAAAAGGGGATTGTCATCTATAAAACCAACAATGCGGGCTGCCTTTAATTCATCACCGTAATTTAAATAACGTTCCTGCAAATATAAACCACCATGACAACCTGCGCCATAAATCAAAACATTAATCCTAATAGTGTCAGGGCTTGGGTTGTCGATAGACAATGCTTTAATAAAACTATGCGGCGTGCGTATGCCCACGATCCCTATTGACGAAAAAAAACAAAATAATGACAGTTGATTGATCAACAAAAAACCAGAATCCCCATCAAGTAAATACAATAGCGCGAAACTGGCGGTGGAACCCGCCACAACAACCATGCTCAACAACAAATAATCTTTAAAAAAACTATTTCGCCAATTTCTGATATAGACCTTGGAAGCAAATAGTAGAATAAAAACAGGCAAAAGCCACAAAGGTAACTGAGAAGAAAATTGCCCCATACTACGGAAGGGTGAAAAACCAAATAAAGAAATGATAGTCGCCAACCAAACGGAACCGGACATCCATAACAAATCAAACAAAGGATAAAAAATTAAATTAAATCGCGTCAGTGCAGACTTTCCATTGGATCTGGCGAGTAACTTATTGGTCTCCCATAATTCAATTTGTATCACATACTTGATAAGCAGATAGAGGGCAATAATAAAAATAACTAAAAATAGCCCGGTGGCAAGCTCATGGGCTAACATAAAAGACAAGCCTACCAGCACAGTCACAATATTGGCGGCATAAAGCGCAAAGGTGACATGCCGCTGTTTAAGGCCTAAGTTAAGTAAACGATGATGCAAATGGTCCTTATCGGGCTGCATTATTTTAACGGCCACCGAACCATCGCGTTTAGCCAACTCTTTACGGATTGAGCGCCGCCAAATGGCCAGCAAGGTATCAATAATGGGAATGCCCGCAACAAAAAAAGCCATCGCGATAATAACCAAAAACGACCCTTTGCCCCCCCCGTTTAAGCTAATGCTTGCCATAACAAAGCCTAAAAACAGACTGCCGGTATCGCCCAAAAATACTTTGGCAGGGAAAAAATTATACTTAAGAAAACCAGCGCAGGCGCCCACCAACGCCAAACAAACCAGCGCGTCACCAGACGAAGCCCGAAAAATAAACACAGCGGCCAGACCGGTAGCAGAAATCATTGCCAGGCCTGAACACAAGCCATCCAAGCCATCGATCAGGTTAAACGCGTTAATAATGCCCAGCGTCCATAGTAAAACAAAACCCATGCCCCCCCAATAACCAAAATCAAGACTGAGTAAACTGACCTGGTAACCCGATAAAAAATAAAGGCATAAGACTGCTGCCGTTTGCCCTGCCAACTTTAGTAAAGGCGACAGGCCATAACGGTCATCAACAAGACCAACCACTAATAAAATAGCCGAGGAGATAAAAAAAGCCGACCACCAGTCGGCATTCAATTGGCCCGCAACATAAGGCCAAAAATAACGATAAAGCAGGTAACACGTCAAATGAAAAGCAATAAATAGCACCACCCCGCCACCCAGCGGGGTTATTTTTTTATGAATACAGCGCTCATCGGGGACATCCATTAAGCCAAGACGCGGCGCCAGCCTGATAAATAACGGCGTCAGCAACAAAACAATAGAGTAGGACAGCCCAAAGACAGCGATATATTTAAACAGATTATTCATTACCATTATGTCATCAGCTTGGTAGATATTAGATGTATCAATATTCAGGCTTCACTCGATTCCACGCGCCAGTGCAGGAATGCCGTCAGTGACGCTCCCGCGCCCCCTGCGTCACGCAACGCTGGAGCGTTGCCGAATGAATTCCCACGCCGGAGCGTGGGAACTAGACGAACTCCACTCGTTCCCACGCTCCGGCGTCACTGCCATTAAGTTAAGCCGTTCGCTGAGCGGAGTCGAAGCGATTTTGCTGGCTTCGGCTCCGCTCAGCGAACGGTTTATCGTGCCAAGAGGTGCTTAAACTTAATGGCAGTGACGCTCCGACGTGGAATGCAGCCCGCAACGCTCCAGCGTCACGCAACGCGATAGCGTTGCCGGAAACTCCCTCACCGGCGCGTAGAAGCTAATCGCGTTCGAGGGGGTATTTCCTGCACACCTTCCTAAGTAAGAGCCTTATCATTCACAGCCTTTATAGTGTTTAGCTTGGCAAGCTTGGGTCATCTTCTGTGCTTTTTCCAGTTGCAGAGGTGTCATGCGTCTGGCCAAGGTATCCAGCGCTTCCCCCGCCTTGGCATCCCCTTGTATAGCCGCAAGATTTATCCACATATACGCAAGAACGTCATCTTGTGTAACCCCGGAGCCTTGGTCATACCGATAGCCGGTGTTGATTTGTGCCACGGGCAACCCTTGCTCGGTTGGCTGCAGATAGCCGCTGTTGTCATCTGCTCCCTGTCCCTGATACATAACCCCCAGGTTATTTTGTGCCTTTGGCAGTCCTTGCTCGGCGGCCAGCCGATACCACTTAACCGCTTCTGTATAGTCTTGAGTGACGCCTTTTCCTGACTCATACATAAGCCCCAGGTTATTTTGCCCGAGGGCATTGCCTTGTCCGGCGGACAACCGATACCATTTAACCGCTTCTGCGTAATCTTGTGTAACGCCTTTTCCAGACTCATACATTAATCCGAGGTTATTTTGCCCGAAGGCATTCCCCTGTTCCGCAGACAGCCGATACCATTTAACGGCTTCTACGTAGTCTTGGGTTACCCCCTCGCCTTTGCGATATAACGTGCCCAAGTCAGCTTGCGCCAGAGCATCGCCTTGCTCGGCGGCTTTTTGGAACCACTTGACGGCTTGTTTAAAATCTTGTGAAGTCCCTTGCCCTTGAACATACAAAGTGCCGAGATTATATTGCGCCTGCGCATCGCCCTGTTCAGCCGCTTTTTGTCGCCATTTAAAGGCTTCTGTATAGTCTTGGGTTACCCCTTGCCCCAGAGCAAATAAAGTACCCAGGCTTGATTGCGCCAGCGCGTCGCCCTGTTCAGCCGCTTTTAAATACCACTTAAACGCTTCTTGGTAATCTTGACTAACCCCTTCGCCTTTGCGATAGAGCGTGCCAAGGTTATATTGAGCCAAGGCATCATCTTGTAGGGCTGCTTTTTGATACCAGTTAAAGGCTTCTTTATAGTCTCGGGTAACTCCTTGCCCCTGAGCATACAGAGTGCCCAAGTTGGATTGCGCCAGCGCATCGCCCTGTTCAGCGGCTTTTAGATACCACTTGGCGGCTTCTTGGTAATCTTGGGTTACCCCTTCTTGCCCTTGGGCATACAACGTACCAAGGTCATATTGCGCGAGTGCATCGCCTTGTTCAGCCAATCGCAAGGTCGAATCAAAGTCAGCAAAAGCGGTAACGGAAAAGAATAAAAATACGGTTAAAAATAATGTTCTAAATATACTCATGACTTTCCCCCTAATAATATCGCAATCATTTCAGGTAGACGTGCATATCCAATAAGATTGCCAATTGACATCTTGTCCCGCTCTTTTAATAAAAAAGGGAGGTAAAGAGGATTTTAAAAAGTAAAGTTGCTCAACATATTGGCTTTCCACTTAACACGGGACAGACCTGCCAGGTTTTATAAACCTGGCAGGTCTAACGCAGGCATTGCTATCCCGCCAAAGTGGGTAGCCAACATATTTCGAGCAGATTCCTTGGTAGTCGCTAACGTATTAAGTTACGCGCACAATTTAACATATATTTGCCAGGGGAAATTAAAATCTTTAATAATCCCAATAATAATTCAACTTGGGTAAATGTTTCAGCCTATGCAAAACATCTAAACCTCTCATAGATCCAGACAAAAGCCTCTTTATCGTTGAGTGCATTAGAAATCATCTTGAACTACCGGCATCACAGAGCGGACACTCTTTGGCAACAAAGCGATCTTGTCATTCACATGGCCGATTGTTTTGACGACGCCAGCTTCATCGGCATCGAACAACCGTACACCGACAATCGCCGCCAACTCAAAAACCAAACCGATCTCACAGCGCAAATCCCCCTTCTTAATTTTGACCAGCGTCCCCCTTGAAATGCCCGCCCGCTCAGCAAGCGCTTGCACCGACCATTTGCGCTCTTTACTGCCAAGCTGAATTGACTTTCCCAAAAGCTCGGCAGCAGCCCTGCCATACCTTGAATACACCCTCGCTTTTGCCACGAAAAGACCTCGCAAATTGATCATTATAATAAACATTATAGGCATTGGTGATTATTATAGTAAACAACTTACTCAGTTTTTTGATGAGCCAGGCTTCCAATTTGAATCGGGACGATTTTACAGATAATGCCCACTGGAACATGGGAATGATTAAAACATACCCCAAGGTCAATTACGCATCGTCGCCAAAATACTATTGGCAGCGGCTTGTACAGAAAACACATCAGAAAGCAGTTGTTTGGCGTTTGCAGCCAGGGTTTCCCGTAAAACTCCATCATGCAATAATTTCAACGCATTGGTAAGCAAAGCCGCATCATCGCCATTCACAGTCACCAAACCGGCTTTTGCCTTTTCCAGCAATTCCTGCAAATCATTAGCAGGATTAACACTGCCCAAAATGGGCTTTCCCTGAACCATATAAGCCAACAACTTACCGGGAAAATTATGCGTAGTATGGTCATGATGCAAACTGAACAAGCCTACATCAAACTCCGCCAGCATGTCTTTAAATACATCCTGCGTAACCGGAGGCAGCAGCGTCATATTATGCAAATTCTGTTGCACTATAGCCTCACGCACCAGTGCCACTTCATCACCTGCACCCACTAACACAAAATGGGCGTCAGGTTCCGAGCGCATCGCTATCGCCAGGCGCACGATATTCATCATGTCTTGCGCAGGGCCAATATTACCGCCATAGAAAAAAACCACCTTGTTTTCAAGGCCCAGCGCATTGCGGTAATGGCTATTACCCGTAGGCACAGGCTCATTGGCCGCCCAGTTATATAAAAGATCCAACGGCTTTTTAACAGGGGAGGTTGCCGAAAACCAGGCCAGATTTTTGGGCGACTGAATGCCAATGGTATCGGCAGCACTGTAACTTAAGGCCTCAAAAAACCGGAAATAACGGGTGATGGGTGACTTGGCGCTTAACAGGCCATTATCAATCACCCATTGCGGAAAAAAATCACGCAAAACCAAATAACTGCCAGCGCCCCACAGTTTTTTTAAACGACTAACCAGGCGCCCCCAAAATATGGTCGGCGAATAATAAATGATCAAATCATGCGGATGCTGCTTAAAATACGGCTTAAATGCCCGCCAGGCATGAAAAGAAAGCAGGGTTTCGTTGATGGCCCTTTTTACTTTTGAAATATTCTTTATCTCGCCGGAGCGGAAACGACAAATGGTAACGCCATCAAGTTGCGAGACTTCACTTCGATTATTCAACCCCGGTGCGGGCGTAACAACGGTAACACTATGTCCGCGTTCCACAAACTCCACAGCCAACTCATGCATCATTTTGGCACCGACTTTTATGCTTGATGGCAAATAGTCGTCAATAATCAGGCATATTTTCATATCATTAAACCTTCTGCCAAACCACGCGGTTAATGTAATCGGTATAGGACATAATAATCCGGACGACCTTATCGGATACATTAGGCATTGAGTAATCACTAACCGGGCGAGTCACTCGGCCTTTACTATTAACTTGAGCGTCTAAAATCAACAAGCCTTGCATAATACGCTCCTTATTAAGCCCAACCATCATCACCGATGCTTCTTCCATAGCTTCCGGCCGTTCATGGGCTTCGCGGATATTAAGGGCAGGGAAATTCAAAATAGATGATTCTTCAGAGATGGTGCCACTGTCTGACAACACCGCTTTTGCATCAAGCTGGAGCTTAACATAATCACTAAAACCAAGGGGTTTCATTAACATAATTAACGGATTAAATTCAATGCCCTTTTCTGCAATCTTTTTACGCGTTCGTGGGTGCGCAGAAATAATGATGGGTAACTGATAGTGTTCAGCCATCGCATTTAACGTATCAATCAACGCAAAAAAATTGCGGTCTGAACTGATATTTTCTTCACGATGCGCAGAAACTACAAAGTACTCACCTTTTTTAAGATTCAGTCTCTCAAGCACTAAAGACGCATTAAT
>Ga0208613_1000220_pt1 | contig 19970 bp, 13 predicted proteins | sample CryBogmetaGMA6M_FD_184543 | JGI IMG/M metagenome (GOLD analysis project Ga0208613, IMG submission 184543) | Freshwater microbial communities from Crystal Bog, Wisconsin, USA - MA6M (SPAdes) | ecosystem: Environmental > Aquatic > Freshwater > Lake | place: Crystal Bog, Wisconsin, USA | collected... | reverse complement strand
GGCGCCCACCCGGCAGGTCCATGCGCAGGACGACCTCCCGAGCCAGGGTCTTCTGGCGGACGAGGTGGGAGGGCAGCCGGCTGGCGCTGCCTCCCCCAAGCAGCTGGGCCGCCATCTGCAGAGGCATGTGGTCGGGGTGACTCCGGGGCGGGATCCGCCAGCCCGTCAGCAGGCGGGGGGTGCTGCCCAGGGTGGCCTGCACCCGGCGGTCGCCCAGGCTGGCCTGGATCTCCGGGAGGGGGGGCTCTTCCCGGTCCAGGGGGATGGGCAGGGTGCCCAGGTGCTTCTCCAGGTCGGGCAGGACCTGCGCCAGGCTCAGGCCACCCACAAGGATCACGGTGAGGCGCTCAGGGCTCAGGCTGCGCCGGGCGTAGGCCCGCAGGTCCGACCAGCGCAGGGCCTCCACCGTGGGGAGGTGGTCCGCCAGGTCCCGGCCGTAGGGATGGCCGGGGAGGGCTGCCCCCAGGACGAGGGCAGGGCCGGGCTCGGCCTTGTCGCGCAGGTCCGCCACCAGGGCCGCCCGGGCCCCCGAGAACCGGCTCAGCTGCAGGGTGCGCAGGCGCTGGCCCTCGTTGCGGCACCAGGCCTGGAAGGCTTCGACGGGGAGGTCCATGCGGGCCACCAGGGCATCGGCCGTGGCCTCGGCGGACTGGCGGCCGCCCTGGGCTCGCAGCAGGTCCGCCAGGGGCGAGGGGGAGAGGTGCTCCTGCAGGCGGGCCTGCACAGCGGCCAGGCCTGCTTCCAGGGCGGCCCGGTGGGAGTCGGCCCCGGGAGTGCGCAGCTCACGGAGACGCTCCAGCCGCAGGGACTCCAGGAGGCCTTCCTCCTGCTTGAGCAGGGCATCCAGGGCGACCTGGGGCCGCCCCCCTTCCAGATCTTCCGGCCAGGTGGAGGCATACAGGATGCGGGCCAGCAGGTCCGTGGCGCCAGCCAAGGCTGTGGGCTCCTCTGCTCGTCCGCCCCGAAACACCAGGCTGGCGTGGAAGGCCGGCAGGCCCCGCCGCTCCACGAGGAGGACACGCACGCCGTTGGTCAGACGCCGCTCCTGGACATCCGTCAGGCGCGGCACCTGGGCCGTCAGAGCGAGGGTGGCGAAGAGGGCGGAAACCAGCAAGCGCATGGCTCTCAGGGTACTCTCCCGCCCCGGGAATGGGCCCTACTTCACGCGGACGCTGCCGTTGGTGGTCTCGAGGCGGATGGCCTGGTGGCGGCCTGGGACCTTCACCCGGGCGCTGTGCTTGGACTGTTCAATGACCTGGGCGCCAGCCACCCGGACGTCCATGCTGCCGTTGCTGTTCTCCGCCACGATGTCGCCGGTGGCCTTGCCCAGCTCCACCTCGATGCTGCCGTTGGTGGACTCCAGGCGGATGCCCTCGCCCCAGCCGTCCAGGCGGAAGGCCTTGATGGAGCCATTGGTGGTCTCCAGCTGGATGCCACCCTCCACATCCTCGAGGATGATGCGGCCGTTGGTGGTGCTGCCCTTGATGCGGGCGGACAGATCCCGGGCCTCGATGCTGCCGTTGGTGGTGTCCACGTGGACTTCCCCGCGGATGTGGGTCAGCAGGATGCTGCCGTTGGTGGCTTCGCAGCGGGCGAAGCCATCCAGGTTCTCAGCGCTCACCGTGCCGTTGGTGGTGCGGAAGTGGCCCATGATCTTGCGGGGCACCTGCAGGGTCATCTCGCAGCGGGGGCTGATGTAGACGCCGATGCTCCAGGAGGGCTGCTGGAAGGCGGCCTCGATGTCGAGGTCGGCGCCCTTCCGCTGCACCACCAGATTCACCCGGCGCCGGTCACTGTCGCGGATCTGGGCCGTGAGGGCCACCTCGTCCTTGTCCCAGCCCAGGACCCGGATGGCACCGTTGCGGTTCCTCACCCAGAGCTTGCTGCCCTTGGCCAGGGGTTCCGTGCGCACCTCCGTGCGGGAGCCCGAGGGCACATCCACCCCGATCATGGGCGCCGGTGGCGCCGGTGGCGCCGGGGGCGGCGGCGGCGGGGCCGGGACCTGCGCCAGCAGCGCACTCCCGATCAGCAGCAGGGGGATCCAGCGGGGGAAGGCGGTCATGGGTGCTCCCGGGGGAGAAAGAACCAGGGCGGGCCTGGACATGCTGTTCACGGTCATGGGACGAGGGCGTTTAGTCACGATACCCTGGAAGGCCACCCTGGAGGCTCCATGCCCGCCTACATCCTGTCTGCCACCCGCACCGCCATCGGGACCTTCGGAGGGGCACTCAAGCCTCTGAGCGCAGTTCAGTTGGGGGCCCTGGCCATCACGGAAGCCCTGGCTCGGGCCGGAGCCGCACCGGAGGTGGTGGGGGATGTGGTGATGGGCAATGTCCTGCAGGCTGGGAACGGCCAGAACGTGGCCCGCCTGGCCGCCCTCAAGGCAGGCCTGCCCTTCTCCACCCCCGCCCACACCCCCAACCAGGTCTGTGGCTCTGGCCTCAAGGCCGTGGCCCTGGGGGCCCAGTCCATCCACATGGGCGACGCCGACATCGTGGTGGCGGGCGGCACCGAGAGCATGTCCAACGCTCCCTACCTGCTACCCAGCGGCCGCTGGGGCGCCCGCATGGGGAACGCCCAGCTGCTGGACTGCATGATCCAGGATGGCCTCTGGTGCGGCCACGGCGACACCCACATGGGCATGACCGCCGAGAACATCGCCGCCCAGTACGGCATCAGCCGGGGGGCCCAGGATGCCTTCGCCCTCGCCAGCCAGCAGCGGGCTGCTGCCGCCCAGGCCGCTGGTGCCTTCGACCGCGAGATCTTCACCGTGACCCTGGCCGGGAAGAAGGGGGATGTAGCCTTCAACCGGGACGAGTACATCAAGACCGATGCCTCCGCCGAGAGCCTGGCGAAGCTGCGCCCGGCCTTCCGGAAGGAGGGCTCGGTGACTGCTGGCAACGCCAGCGGCATCAACGATGGTGCCGCCGCGCTGGTGCTGGCCTCCGAGGCCGCAGCCCAGCGCTACAAGCCCATCGCCCGCATCCTTGGCTTCGCCCAGGCGGGCGTGGACCCCGCCACCATGGGCCTGGGCCCGGTGCCTGCCATTCAGAAGCTGCTGGCCAAGACTGGCGTGAAGTTGGCCGACATCGACCTCTTCGAGCTGAATGAAGCCTTCGCTGCCCAGAGCCTCGGTGTGCTGGCGGAGCTCCCTGACCTCGACCTCGCCCGGGTCAACGTGCGGGGCGGCGCCATCGCCCTGGGTCACCCCATCGGGGCCAGCGGCACCCGCATCCTGGTGACCCTCCTCCACCTGCTCCAGGACCAGGACAAGAAGCTGGGCCTCGCCGCCCTCTGCGTCGGCGGCGGCCAGGGCGTGGCGATGTTGGTGGAGAGGCTGTAGGGAGCTATCAGCTATCAGCTATCAGCTGTCAGCCAAAGCAGGGCGGGGCTGGGCCCGAGGTGTCGGCACTCCCCCGGCACATGCGGGCTGTCGGCTGTCAACGAAAGAAGCGGCCGCCTCGGATGGGTCGGCCTGCTCGGGTCAGGAGTCCTTAGCCGATAGCTGATAGCTGACAGCTGATAGCCTTTTACACATGATCACCCTCACCCATGTCGGGAAGCAGTACGACCGCATCCACACCGCTCTGGCGGATGTGAGCTTCAGCATCGGTCCCGGGGAGTTTGTGTTCCTTACTGGGCCCAGCGGTGCGGGCAAGAGCACCCTGCTGAAGCTCCTCTTTCGGGAGCAGGTGCCGGGCAGCGGGGAGATCCAGGTGGCGGGCCATCGGCTGTCCGCCATGTCCGAGCAGGAGATCCCCCTCCTGCGCCGCAAGCTGGGCGTGGTGTTCCAGGACTTCAAGCTCATTCGCTCCCGCACCATCTTCGAGAATGTGGCCTTCGTGCTCAAGGTCCTGGGCGTCAGCACCGCTGAGCAGAAGCAGCGCACCTTTCGGGCCCTGAAGATGGTGGGCCTCCAGCACAAGCTCAGCAGCTTTCCCCTCCAGCTCTCCGGCGGTGAGCAGCAGCGGGTGGCCATCGCCCGGGCCCTGGTGAACGATCCCCTGGTGCTGCTGGCGGACGAGCCCACGGGCAACCTGGACCCGGATCTGGCTCAGGAGATCATGGCCCTCTTCGAGCGCATCAACGGGCAGGGCACCACGGTCATCGTCGCCACCCACGACCGCAGCCTCATCCAGCGCATGCGCAAGCGGGTCATCGGCCTCGACCATGGGCGCATCGCCTTCGACCAGCCGGCCCCCACCAGCCTGGTGACGGTCTGAGGGACGGCCGGCCCTGCGGAATGACGCTAATCTGAGGGAGCCGCGACCTTCGCGTCAGCCCTCGAGGTCCCATGGCCCAGCCCCTCACCGATGCCCGCTTCGTCACTTCTGCCGCTGATGCCAAGAAGCTGGGGGTGTGCCATGCCGAAGTGGCCTTCGTGGGCCGCAGCAACGTGGGCAAGTCCTCCCTGTTGAATGCCCTGGCCAACCAGAAGCAGCTGGCCCGGGTCTCCAAGACCCCTGGCCGCACCCGCCTCATCAACGTCTTCCTCACCGGGCCCGACCGCTGGATCGTGGACCTGCCGGGCTACGGCTTTGCCACCGGTCCCGCCGCCGAGCGCGCCACCTGGCAGGCCATGGTGGAGGGCTACCTCACGGGCCGGGTGAGCCTGCGCATGGTCTTCGTGCTGGTGGATGCGGAAGTCGGCCCCACCAAGCTGGACCACCACATGATCGAGTGGCTCCGGGCCGAGGGCCTGCCCCACCGGATCGTGGCCACCAAGGCCGATCAGGTCAAGCCCAGCCGGGCCCTCAAGCAGCGCAAGGACGTGGCTGCCGACCTGGGTCTGCACAGCCCCGACATCGCCTGGGTGAGCGCCGCCAAGGGCTCGGGCATCGCGGAGCTGCGCCGCGAGGTGGCGGACCTGCTGGAGCTCTAGAGCGCCTCCACCCGACCTGCGCGCCACACCATGAACTGCCCTTCGTGGGCCCAGGGCAGGGCGATGCCGTTGGCCTCGCACTCGTGGGAGTGGAAGTGGCCGGTGATGAAGGTGCAGCCCGCGTGGGCTTGGGCGGCGGTGCGGAAGGCCTCGCGAGGGAAGGCTAGGCGGTAGGTGGCATTGGTGGTGCGGAGCTTCTGCTCCAGCCATGCTGCGACACTGCGGGCCGTCCCACCGGGCAGCAGGCGGAAGGTCAGCCACAGGGGACCGGAGCGGGAGATCAGGTGCCAGATGCGGTAGGGGAGGTCGGCGCTGTTGACGAGGTCGCCGTGCTCCCAGGCCAGGGCTTCGCCGGTCAGGTGGCCACCGATGCCCTCGCCCATCAGGTCAAAGCGGGCGGCGTGACCGTCCAGGAAGTACTCCCGGTTGCCCAGCCACAGCCCCACCCAGCGCCCCGCTGAGCGACGCGCATCCACCCAGGCCAGGAAGCAGAGCTGGGTCTCGGACTGCATGCCGGGCAGACCCACCCACACATCGAAAGCATCACCCAGAAAGAGCCAGTCCGCCTCGGGGTGGGCTGCTGTCGCCGCCTCTAGGCCCGTGAGGTCCGTGGACCAGTGGGGATCCGCCACGAGGATCAGAGCCCGGCTGGGGTCCGGCCGGTTTGTGGTGCCCCGCCACCAGGACAGCACCTGCAGGTGCCGGCCGAACAGGGCGGGTAGGGCCCGGACCAGCAGGGCCAAGGCGCCCCCCAGGGTGTCGGCGATCCAGTCCCCCAGCTCACAGGCACGGCCCGGGACGAAAAACTGATGCCACTCGTCGGTGGCGCCCCAGAAGGAGACCGCCATGAACACCAGCAGGTGGCGCTTGTACATGGGCAGGTCCGGGCGGTTCTGCTGGAAGGCCAGATCCAGGGCCCAGGCCAGGGCCGCAAACACCGTGAGGTGGGCGACCTTGTCCAGGGGCGGCGGCAGCGAGACGCCACCCGGATAGCTGGACTGGGCGCTCAGCCAGACGATGGTGGCAGCCACCGCCAGGGGAAGGGTCCAGAGCCAACGCATGCGCATCCTTCATCGAACCACAGTGCGGGGGGCCGTGGCCAGGATGGGCGTGCCGGCCCCCTCAGCCGTTGAGGTGGACCATGGTGGCCTCGGCGTAGCGGAGGCCGGCGGCGATGCCCACAGGTGCCACCGCTTCGATCTGCCGGAGCACCTCTGGCGTGAGCACCAGGCTCAGTGCTCCCAGGTTCTCGTCCAGGTGCTGGCGGCGGGTGGTCCCGGGGATGGGCACGATGTCGGGACCCTGCGCCAGCACCCAGGCCAGGGCCAGCTGGGAGGTCGTGACGCCAAGGGTCTGGGCGAGGGACTCGATCTTCCGCACCAGGTCCAGGTTGCGCTGGAAGTTCTCGCCCTGGAAGCGGGGGGCGAAGCGCCGGTAGTCGCCTTCGGGGATGTCCTCCAGCGTGCGGAAGCGGGCCGTGAGGAAGCCGCGGCCCAGGGGGCTGTAGGCCACGAAGGTGATGCCCAGCTCCCGGACCGTGGGGAGGATCTCGTCCTCGGGGTCCCGGGTCCACAGCGAGTACTCGGTCTGCAGGGCCGTGATGGGATGGACGGCGTGAGCCCGGCGGATGGTGGCGGCCGACGCTTCGGAGAGACCGAGGTAGCGGACCTTCCCGGCGGTGATGAGGTCGGCCATGGCGCCCACAGTCTCTTCGATGGGTACGGTCCGGTCGACGCGGTGCTGGTAGTAGAGGTCGATGGTGTCCACGCCCAGGCGCTGGAGGGAGGCGTCACAGCAAGCCCGGACATAGTCGGGGCGGCCATTCACCCCCCGGAAGCTGCCGTCCTCGCCCCGCACGTTGCCGAACTTGGTGGCCAGCACCACCTCCTCCCGCCGACCCCGAATGGCCCGGCCCACCAGCTCCTCGTTCTTGAAGGGGCCGTACATGTCGGCGGTGTCCAGGAAGCAGAGGCCGCTGTCCAGGGCGTGGCGGAGGGTGGCGACGGATTCCTCCTCCGAGCCGCTCTTGTAGAACTCGCTCATGCCCATGCAGCCGAGGCCGAGGGCCGAGACCGTGAGATCCGAGTGACCGAGGATGAGGGTTTTCATGAGTGCTCCTGGGGGGTGGGCTGTACCATGGACAGATTATGACCTCTCCAGGAATCTTCTCGCTTCGGCTGCCGGCTGGCCCTGTCCCAGTGCGCCTGCTCCTCCTGCTCGGCACCCTGGCGGTGTCCTGTGGGAAGGGGGTTCGTCCTCCGGGTCCGCCCCTGCAGGTGGGCTTCACGGCTGCACAGCAACAGGATGTGCCGATCACTCACGAGTGGGTGGGCACGCTGGATGGCATGGTGAACGCCGAGATCCGACCCCAGGTGGAGGGCTACCTCCTGCGGCAGGTCTACCGGGAGGGCTCCACCCTGCGCAAGGGCGATGTCCTCTTCGAGATTGACCCCCAGCCCTTCGCCGCTGCCGCAGAGCAGGCCCGTGCCGCCCAGGCCCGGGACCAGGCCGCGCTGGATAAGGCCACGCAGGACATGGATCGCATGACCCAGCTTTCGACAGTGGGTGCCGTCTCCCGGCAGGACCTCGACAATGCCCGCTCTGCCCTGCGGCAGGCTCAGGCCAACGTGGACGCCACCCGGGCTGCCAGCGAGCGGGCCCAGCTCAGCCTCCAGTGGACCAAGGTGGTGGCGCCCATTCAAGGTGTTGCGGGCATGGCCAAGGTGCAGGTCGGTGAGCTGGTGAACGCCTCGCGGGTGATGACCACGGTGTCCACGGTGGACCCCATCAAGGTCTTCTTCAGCGCCAGCGAGCAGGAGTACATGGAGTGGGCCCGGGGCTGGGCTGCCAAGGGCGGTGGCAAGGGGAGCCTGACCCTGGTGCTCTCCGATGGCACCACCTACCCACGCCAGGGCGATCCCTTCATCGCCGATCGGGCCGTGGATGTGAAGACTGGGACCATCATGCTGGCGGGCCTCTTCCCCAACCCTGAAGGCCTGCTGCGGCCGGGCCAGTTCGCCCGGGTCTCGGCCGATACCAGCGTGCTGAAGGGCGCCATCCTGGTGCCCCAGCGGGCCATCTGGGAGATTCAGGGGAACCCGCAGGTGGCGGTTATAGGTGCCGACAACAAGGTGGAGATTCGCCCCATTCAGACCGGACCCCGCCTGGGCCCCCTGCAGGTGGTCGCCAAGGGCCTCAAGGCCGGCGAGCGGATCGTGGTGGAGGGGACTCAGAAGGTCGCCGCCGGCCAGACCGTGAACCCCACTCCCGCCGCCGCACCCGCAGCACCGGGCCGCTAGTCCCATGGTGAAGTTCTTCATCAACCGCCCCATTGTGGCCATGGTCATTGCGATCATCACGCTCATTGCGGGCCTGGTGTCCATGCGCGGCTTGCCGGTGGCGCAGTTCCCGGAGATCGTTCCACCCCAGATCCAGATCACCACCTCCTACACAGGTGCCGATGCGGTGACCATCGAGCAGTCCGTGGCCGCACCCCTGGAGCAGCAGCTCAACGGCGTGGACAGCATGCTCTACATGCAGTCCACCAACGCCAACGACGGCACCATGAGCGAGACGGTCACCTTCGATGTGTCGACGGACGTGAGCCTCGACCAGGTGAACGCCCAGAACCGCGTGGCCCAGGCCCAGCCCTTCCTCCCGGCGGATGTGAACCAGAACGGCATGGTCATCCGCAAGTCCACGGGCATGGCCCTCATGCTCATTGCCGTGTACTCGCCCAAGTCCACCTACGACTCCCTGTTCCTGGCCAACTACGCCACCATCAACATCATTGACCCCCTCTACCGCATCCCGGGGGTGGGCCAGGTCATCATCTTCGGCGCGGGCGACTACGCCATGCGCATCTGGGTGAAGCCGGACATGCTGGCCAAGCTGGGCATCACCGTGCCCGACATCAACAAGGCTGTCCAGCAGCAGAGCACCGTGAACCCCTCGGGGCAGATCGGGGCTGAGCCCATGCCCAAGGGCCAGGAGATGACCTACACCGTGCGCGCCCAGGGCCGCCTCCAGAGCCCGGAGGAGTTCGCCAAGATTGTGGTCCGCGCCAATCCGGATGGCTCCGTGGTCCGTCTGGGGGATGTGGCCCGGATCGAGCTGGGCGCCATGAGCTACAAGCAGATCAGCCGCTTCAACCGCCAGCCCGCCTGCATCATCGCCATCTTCCAGGCCCCAGGCTCCAACTCCCTGGCGGTGGGCGATGCGGTGAAGAAGGAGATCGAGAACCTGGCGAAGCGTTACCCCGCCGACCTGCAAACCACCGTAGCTGTGGACACCACCCTGCCGGTCATGGAGGGCATCAAGGAGATCCTCTGGACCCTGGCCGAGGCCATGCTGCTGGTGGTCTTCGTGGTCTACATCTTCCTGCAGAACTGGCGCGCCACGCTCATTCCCATGATTGCCGTGCCCGTGTCCCTCATCGGCACCTTTGCGGTCTTCCCCCTGCTGGGCTTCTCCATCAACACGCTGTCCCTCTTTGGGCTGGTGCTGGCCATCGGCCTGGTGGTGGATGACGCCATCGTGGTGGTGGAGGCCGTGGAGCACCACATCGAGCAGGGCATGATGCCCCGGGAGGCCACCCTCCAGGCCATGAAGGAGGTCTCGGGGCCGGTGGTGGGCATCGCCCTGGTGCTGTCGTCGGTGTTCCTGCCCGTGGCCTTCCTGGGGGGCATCCAGGGTCGGCTCAATAAACAGTTCGCCGTCACCATCGCCATCTCCGTGCTTATCTCCGCCTTCAATGCGCTGACGCTCTCGCCGGCCCTGGCGGCGCTCATCCTCAAGCCCCGGGAGCAGATGTACGGGCGCATGGCGCGGGTCTTCGAGGGCTTCAACACGGTCCTGCACAGGGCCACCAACGGCTATGTCACGCTCTCCCACCGCCTCATCCGCAAGGCCATGATTCCCCTGGTGATCCTGGCGGCCTTCGCTCTGCTGGATGGCGTGCTGGGCAAGACCCTGCCCAGCAGCTTCGTGCCCTCGGAGGACAACGGCTATTTCTTCCTCAACATGCAGCTGCCCCCCGCGTCCAGCCTCCAGCGCACGGATGAGGTCGGCAAGAAGGTCGAGGCCATCCTCTCGGAGACCGAGGGCGTGCGCTACATCACCAACATCGAAGGCTTCAGCCTCCTGAACCGTGTGTCGGCCCCCTACTTCGGCTTCAGCTACGTGGCCCTCACCCCCTGGGACGACCGCAAGCACGCGGACATGGAGGCCAGCGAGATCCTCAAGCGCCTCAATGGCCGCTTCGCCCGGGAGATCCCCGAGGCCAATGTCTTCGGCTTCCTGCCCAGCGCCATTCCGGGCCTGGGCACCTCCAACGGCTTCTCTCTGTGGCTGCAGGACCGCAGCGGCGGCAACCCTGAGTACCTGGACCGCAACCTGAAGGCCTTCCTGGCGGCGGCGCGCAAGCGTCCAGAGCTGGCCGGCGTGACCTCCCTCTTCAACACGAGCACGCCCCAGATCCTGGCGGATGTGGACCGGGACAAGGCCCTGAAGCAGGGGGTGGCTGTGGGGGATGTGTACCAGACCCTACAGGCCTACCTCGGGGGCCTCTACCTGAACCAGTTCAACCGCTTCGGTCGGCAGTGGCGGGTCTACCTCCAGGCTGAAGGCGAGGAGCGCCGCAGCGTGGACGACATCGGCCGCTTCCATGTGCGCAATGCCGATGGGGCCATGGTGCCACTCTCGGCTTTGGTAACGCCGAAGCGCATCCAGGGACCTGAGTACACCAACCGCTTCAACCTCATGCGGGCCGCCCAGGTGCTGGGTTCGGCTGCACCGGGCTACAGCTCTGGCCAGGCCATGACCGCCCTGGAACAGGTGGCCAAGGAGGTCCTGCCCCAGGACATGAGCTATGACTGGGCCGACCTCAGCTACCAGGAGAAGAAGGCCGAAGGCACCACCGGCCTGCTGTTCGCCCTCTCCATCGTCTTCGTCTTCCTCATCCTGGCGGCGCTCTACGAGAGCTGGTCGCTGCCCTTCTCGGTGCTCCTGTCCGTGCCCATCGCCATCTTCGGGGCCTTCCTGGGGCTGTGGCTACGCAAGTTCGACTTCGGCGTCTTCGCCCAGATCGGCCTCGTGATGCTGGTGGGGCTCTCCGCCAAGAACGCCATCCTCATCGTGGAGTTCGCCAAGGACGAGCTGAACAAGGGCCGGGGCTTGGTGGATGCTGCCTTGGAAGGCGCCCGGCTGCGCCTCCGGCCCATCCTCATGACCAGCTTCGCCTTCATCCTGGGCTGCGTGCCCCTCTGGACCGCCTCGGGCTCCGGTGCCGTGGCTCGGCGCATCCTGGGCACCGTGGTCATCGTCGGCATGCTGGCGGCCACCCTCATTGCCATCTTCGTCATCCCCGTCCTGTTCGTGGTGGTGGAGCGCCTGGCCGGCCACAAGGACGCCCCGGCCGAAGAGTCCGTGGAGAGCGAGGGCGGGGCCTGAGGGGCTGAAGGGCTCCTGCTACGGCGTCTGTAGGGCTGGCGGCGGGCTCAGAAAATCCTGGTTTATTCCCAGCATATTTATGACCTGCATGGCTGTAGGCCCAGGGCTGTGGGGGTAGGCTCGGCCCCTCTGGCTTACTCGGGGTAGCTGGAAGGTCCTTTCATTCACCCGCCCGAACCTGCAGTTCGGCCAGAAAAAACCGTCGTTCATTGGAGATGGTGGCGTCTCCAAACCGGCCTTCCATATTGGAAGCACCAGGGGCGGGGACGCGCCCGCAAACATCCGTTGCGCGCCCCCCGCACCTGGCTCAAGTGCCAGCACCAGCGCTCCGAGCCAACCCCTCGGAGGGGCGTCAGCCCTGGCTCGCCTGGCCCGACCTCGCCATCGCCAAACTCATTTGCACCCTGGAGGAACCATGCGCTCGAACCGAATCCCGCTCCTGGTGGTGGCCCTGGCGGTCATCCTGGCCGCCCTGGGCTGTGCCGGCTCCCAAACCGAGACGCCCGTGGTCGCACCCGTGCCGACCTTCACCTTTGCCCCTACCGCCCCGGTCACCGGCCAGGCGGTGACCTTCACGGGGAGCGCCACGAACACCCCCACCAGCTGGGCGTGGACCTTCGGCGATGGCGCCACCAGCACTGTCCAGAGTCCCACGCACACCTACACCACGGCCGGGACCTACACCGTGAGTCTCACGGCCGGGAACGCCGGCGGGACCGGGAGCGTGAGCCACGCTGTGACCGTGACCCAGGCGGTGGTGACCCCCGTGGCGAGCTTCAGCCCCTCCACGACCACGCCCGTCACGGGTCAGGTCGTCACCTTCACGGATGGCTCCACCAACACCCCCACCAGCTGGGCCTGGACCTTCGGCGACGGCGCCACCAGCACCGCCCAGAGTCCCACGCACACCTACACCACAGCCGGGACCTACACCGTGAGCCTCACGGCCACCAACTCGGCGGGCTCCAACACCAAGACCCAGAACTTGGCGGTGACGCCGAGCGCCACCTTCCGGCTGACCACCAGCGTGGCCGCTGACGGCGGGACGCTCCCCATCGACTACACCATGGACGGCAGCGGCGCCTCTCCAGACCTGGCCTGGTCCAATGCCCCGGCGGCCACCCAGGGCTACGTGCTGTTGGTTACCACCCTCCCCGGGGATGGGACCACCCGCTACAACTGGGTGCTCTACAACATCCCCGCGGCCACCGCCGGACTGGCCCGCAACACCACCGTTGGCACCAGCGGGAAGAGCAGCGACACCGTGGTGGCCTGGGCGCCTCCCCAGTCTGTGGGCCCCGGCCTCAAGACCTACACCTTCACCCTCTATGCCCTCTCGGGCACGCCCAGCCTGCCGGCAGATCCCACCCTGGTGACAGGGGATGTGGTCACCCAGGCGATCTCTGGCATGACCCTGGGCTCCGCCTCCTTCACCCTTGGCTACACCCGCACCTCCCCCGTGGCCGGCTTCACCGCCACCGCCAGCGGCCTCACCGCGACCTTCACCAGCGCCTGCGGCCTCAGCACCTCGGCCTGGGCCTGGTCCTTCGGGGACGGCAGCACCAGCACCGCCACGAACCCCAGCCACACCTACCCCACAGCCGGAACCTACACCGTGGCCCTGACCGCCACCAACACCTTCGGCTCCAGCACCACCAGCAAGACGGTGACGGTCACAGCACCGACGGTGGCCGCCCCCGTGGCCGCTTTCAGCTTCTCCCCCTCGGCACCCACGACCACCACGGCGGTGGCCTTTACGGACGCCTCAACCAACACGCCCACCACCTGGGCCTGGAGCTTTGGGGACGGCACCACCAGTAGTGCCCAGGACCCCAGCCACACCTACAGCACGGCAGGCACCTACACTGTGTCGCTAACGGCCACCAATGCCGGCGGCTCCAACAGCACCACCAAGACCGTCACCGTGGCCAACCCCAGCACCCCTGCGGCCGCCTATACCTATCTCTCCGCCGCCGGGAGCACCGCCACCCTGCGCAGCGGTCACGCCATCACCTTCACGGACACCTCCACGAACACGCCCACCGCCTGGGCCTGGGACTTCGGGGATGGGAGCACCAGCACCCAGCAGAACCCGGTGCACATCTTCACGGTGGCGGCCCAGAATGCGCCGGATGCCACCGCCAGCTTCACCGTGACCCTGCGGGCCACCAATGCCTCCGGCAGCACCACCAAGTCCCAGACCCTGGTGGTCCACCAGCCCGAGTTCAACCTCTACCAGGGCATCTCCGACGAGGCCCAGAGCAAGACCGTGTCCTTCTCCGGCTTTGCCATGCTGACTGGCAACCTCTACTCCCAGACCTTCTTCCCGCCAGGCAAGGTGGCCGACTACACGGGCTTCCAGTACCTGCGGGACAACGACCCCAGCGGCATGGGCCACAACACCAGCTTCGTCACCAAGGTCGCCTACAACGTCATCAACCTCCTCACGGCCGACCAGATCAAGCAGCTGGCTGACCTCGCCGTGGCCCAGCAGGCGGACTTCCGGCTCTACGGCTACAAGCGCTACACGCTCATGAAGGCCTTCCGCCGTCTGCTCGATGGGAACCTGCCCACTGGCACCACAGGCCTCAGCCTGGCCGGCATCAAGGCCTACTCCAACGCCCTCTACCTGGTGGACGGCCAGATCAGCTACGACCGGGCCGTGCTCTACGCCAACATCATCAAGAACATGACTGCGACCCAGCTGGCCACCATGGATGCCATGAAGGGCGCGGGCTGGAGCGGCTGGCCGGAGATCACCACCGCCATGCAGGCGGGCATCGACGCCAAGATGAAGACCCTGCCCAAGGACTCCGCCGTGCTGGTCATGACCTACGCTGGCGACATCTTCAGCTGGTATGCGGGCTCGGTGGATGCGGATGTCTACTTCTGCCCCGAGCGGCACGGCACCTACTATGGCGGCTTCTACATGAAGGACGCCCCCGCCATTGGCCACGAAGGCTACGCCATCAGCACCACCCTCACTGCCGAGGCCGGCGCCGTCCTCCTGGGGCTGGACAACGCCAACAAGACCGCCCTGGGACTGGCCCCCTACTACATCACCAAGGCCCAGGCCGACCAGATGGCGAGCCTGGCGGTCACCCAGAAGAACAACCTCTACGCCGCGACTACCAGCATTGTCTCGGTGCGCACCCAGATCTCCACGCTGCTGCGCACCCTCCTACTGACCGGCACGGATGCCACTGTAGTCAGAACCCAGGTGCTGGCCCTGTCCGGCACCTACGGTGAGCTGGATGGTGAAAACAACTACAACTACGCCAAGGTGTTCGCGTCTGTGTATCAGTCCCTGACCGACACCCAGAAGACCGCCCTGACGGCCCTGCGCACCTCGATCATGAAGGGCACCTATTCCGACGGGACCCCCTTCGACTTCAGCACCTGCAGCCAGTACTACCTCTACTCCGACCTGGTCACCGCCACCGACATCGCCGCCTACACCAGCGATGCCACCACCGCGGCCCTCTTCGAGTAGGTCTGCTCACCGGTCCTGGCAGCGCCTGGCACCCCCAGGCACTGCCGTCGCACCGGACCCGCCGCGCCGTTCCCGGATCCAACGCAAGGAGCTCTCCATGAACACCACCGGAATCGCCTCCAGCCAGGCCACCCACAGCCTCCATGCGGCATCAGCTCGGAGGCACCACGAGACCTCCTCCCTGCAGACCCGGGCAGCAGAGGGGGATTCCCTGGAGCTCTCCTCCGGCGCCACCCAGGCCGCCCTCGCCGGGGTGCCCGACAGCGTGATGGCCGCGGTAGCCGATCTGCAGGGTAGCCAGACCACCCTGAGCGCCGACTTCCGGACCATCGGGGACTACTTCGCGCAGAATGGCGGGCGGGAGGCCCTGGATGCCTTCATGGCTGCCAACTTCACCCAGGACCAGCTCCGGGCCTTCCCGCCCCCGGAGGATGGATGGGTGCAGGCGCCGGGCGCCCGGGAGCTGCCACTCCCGGTGTCCCAGGGCTCCGAGGAGGCACTGCTGACTCCCAGTGGGGCCGCCAGCGAGCACTGAGGGCGGCAGCCCCAACGGATCCCGCCTCGGTGTCATCCAACCAGGCATGGGGGGTCTGTGCTGAAACGCATGCTGGAAAGCAGTCGCTACCTGGTGGTGATCGGGGTGGTCTCGTCCCTGGTGGCCTCCTTGGCGGTCTTCCTGTGGGGCATGGCCAAGACCGGGGCCGTGGTGCTGGGCCTGCTCCGCACCGGCGGGACGGATCCGCTGACGGTGGTGCGGCTCATCGAGCTCATGGACAAGTTCCTCATCGCCGTGGGGCTCTACATCTTCGCTGTGGGCCTCTACGAGCTGTTCATCGGGGACCTGGACCTGCCGGACTGGCTGGTGATCCATGACCTGCACGACATCAAGAGCCGCCTGAGCCAGATCCTGGTCCTCTTCATGGCTGTGACCTTCCTGGAGCACCTGGTGGAGTGGAAAGAGCCTTTGGCCACCCTCTACTTCGCCGTGGCCATCACCCTGGTGATGGGGGCCCTGATCGCCTTCAACCGGGTGGTGGGGAAGGAGTAGGGGCGCTACCTGCCAGCGATTCCGGGACTTCGACCCCCTAGGAGAGATCGAACCCCTGTTCTCGAGCTGAGAGCTCGACGGCAGCATAGAGGCAACTCTGGTGGATCGGCTAGGGTCGCACCTCTTGGACTTAGTCCCTGATGGCCCAACCGCAATGGTAAAAATATCCCTTCAGCCAGGCCCCGTTTGGGCCCCTGTGTCACCACGAGGCCGAACGGTATTTTCATGGCCCGACTACCAATTGGCATCTTCCAGCGACCGGCCATCAGGACTATCGTCATCCCCAAGCACTTACGACCCAGGGGAGGGAATTATGATTCGGCGCTGTCTGGTGCTGTGCCTGGTCGTGCTCGGCCTGCAGGCCGCGCCGCCCCAGTTCTCGAAGACAGGCAAGGGGCCAGGGATCCTGCTGATCCACGGCTTCGGCGGCAACAAGGAGGTGTGGGCAGCCACGGCCGCCGAGCTGTCCCGGGACCATACCGTTGTCTGCGTCGACCTTCCCGGCAGTGGCGGCTCACCCGGGCCGGCCATCGTGGATGGCCGGGCGGAGTATGGACCCCTGGCCAGGGATTTGGTTCAGCTCGTGCGCAAGGAAGGACTCGTGCCCTGCTTGGTGGTGGGGCATTCCATGGGCGCGCCCATCGGGGCTCGCACCGTTTTGGAAGATCCCACCGCCTTCCGCGGACTGGTGCTGGCGGACGGTTTCCTGGGGGCCCTGCCGCCTGCGATGATGGATCCCTTCGTGCTGGACCTGGGCAAGGACCCGAAGGCCGCTCTGGGCGCTTGGTTCAAGGAGGACTCGACCTCCGCAGCCCAACTGGACCGGATTGTGGCGGAGGCCCTGCGGGTGCCCAAGGAGACGCTCCAGGCCTACATCCGGAACACAACCCGGGACCCGCTCAATGGCCGCCTCAGGGACCTGAAGCTGCCGGTGCTGATGGTGGCGGCCGGCCCCCTGGAGATCGATCCGGTCAAGGCCGCGGACTACATGAGCCTCATGGGGCTCAGGGGCGTGCCCACCTTCCGCATGGTCAACCTGCCCAAGGCCAAGCACTGGGTGATGTGGGACGAACCTGAGGCATTCCTGATCGCCATCCGCGCCTTCGAAGCGGGGCTGGGGCGCTAGCCCATGACCCTCGCCCCCGGCATCCGCCTCGGCCCCTACGACCTCGTGGGGCAGATCGGCGCGGGTGGCATGGGTGAGGTATGGAAGGCCCGTGATCCGAAGCTGGACCGCTTCGTGGCGATCAAGGTGCTGCCGCCGGGCTTCGCGGAGGATCCCGAGCGCCTGCGGCGCTTCGAGCAGGAAGCGCGGGTGCTGGCGTCGCTGGCGCATCCGAACATCGTGCAGGTCTACGATGCCGGCGAGCACGAGGGACACCCCTACTTGGTCATGGAGCTGGTGGCGGGCGAGACGCTGCGTCAGCGGCTGGACAGGGGTCGCCTGTCCTGGCGCAAGGCCGTGGAGCTGGCGGCGGCCATCGCCGACGGCCTCGCGGCCGCCCACGCCAAGGGCATCGTCCACCGCGACCTCAAGCCCGAGAACCTGGTGTTCTCCGAGCACGGCCATGTGAAGATCCTCGACTTCGGCCTGGCGAAGCTGTGGCCCGGGCCGGCGGCCGCCGACAGCCGCGTGGATACCACCCCGGCCGGCACCCTGGACGGCGCGCTGCTGGGCACCGTGGGCTACATGGCGCCCGAGCAGGTGCAGGGCCTGCCTGCGGATGCCCGCTCGGATCTGTTCGCCCTCGGCTGCGTGCTCTACGAGCTGGTCACCGGCCGCCGGGCCTTCGCCCGCAACTCCACCGTGGAGACCCTCGCGGCCATCCTCAAGGACCCCGTGCCCGAGCCCAGCTTGTCCGGCAGCGGCGGCACCCCCGAGCTGGACCGCATCCTGGGCCACTGCCTGGAGAAGCTCCCCGGCGACCGCTTCCAGACCGCCAAGGATCTCGCCTTCGACCTGCGCACCCTGCTGGCCTCCGCGCCCGCGGCGACCTCAGGGGCCTCGCAGCCGCCAGCCTCCGAGCGCCTACGGCCCAGGTGGCTGCTGCCAGCGGCCGGATTGCTGATCCTCGCGGCAGCGACCAGCGGGATCCTCCTCTGGGCGCCCTGGAAGCCCGCCGTGCCGCCCTGGGATGCCCGCACCGTGGCCATCCTGCCCTTCGAGAACCGCACCGGCGATCCCAGCCTCGACGGCCTGGGTCACCAGGTGGTGGACCTCATCCGCCAGGACCTGCAGCAGGTGGACAACCTGAAGGTGGCGACGGACACCGTGCTCTCCGGGGGTGGTGATCCGGTTCGAAAGATGGCGGAGACCACGAAGGCCCGCCTGGTGGCCTCGGGCGCCTACTACCTCAAGGGGGGTGAGGTGGAGCTGCAGGCCCGGCTGGTGGACCCCTGGAGCGGCAAGGCGGTCTACACCCTCGGTCCCTGGCGCGGGCCCAAGGAGGATCCCGTCAAGGCCCTCGCCGAGTTGCGCCAGGGCCTGGGCGGTGCCGTGGCCTGGAGCTACGACGAGACCTACCACTTCGAGCCCGGCGCCATGCGGGCGCCTCGGCTGGATGCCCTTCTGGCCTTCCGGAAGGAGTTCAAGAGCTACGGCCGGGGGGACGACGCCATCCTCATCGCCGGCTGCGAGCAGGCCCTGGCGCTGGATCCGGAGTTCTTCATGGCCCGGCTCCAGCTCTACTATGCGCTGGGGAACCAGGGCAAATTGGACGAGGCGCTCCCTCACCTCACCCGCATGGAGGCGGACTATGCCCGCTTCACCCCTCTTGAGCGTGCTTGGGTGCGCTGGTTGCGCGCAGTCCGTGAGGGGCTGCACCTGGAGGCACTGCAGGCCCTGATGGACATGAAGGCGATTCATCCCGATGTTTACTTCCTGCGTTTATGCCGTGCAGAGACCGAGATGGCCCTCAATCGGACCGGCCATGCAATCAACAGCCTCAAGGGCATCCCCCCGAACTGGATCGGCGAGGGAATGTTCATAGACCATTTGCCGGCCCTCCACCTGGGCGACGCCCTCCACCGGGCCGGCGACTACGCTGGAGAACTTGGTGCCGCACGAGAGGCCCAGGCCCAGTTTCCTGATGTGCTGAATTTCCGGGCCCATGAGGTTCAAGCCCTGATCGCCCTCGGGCGCCTGCAGGAGCTGGAGCCCGTGTTCCAGGTGGCCCCCACCGTGGCCCGGCGACCGCAGACCATGCACCCCTCGGGCGTGATGTACACTGCCGTCCTGGAGCTGCGGGCCCATGGCCACCGGGAGGAGAGCAGGCGCCTCGCGGCCCGGCTGCTGGCGGACTTGCAGTTGCGGCCCCCCGGCCAGAAGGCGGTCAGGGGAGCCGTCGCCACCATGCTCATCTACCTGGATCGGAATGCCGAGGCCCTGGAGATCTTTCACGCACTCGTCACCGAAGATCCCAAATCATTGTACGACCAGGGGCATCTCGGGGGTCTGCTGGCCCGGCTGGGGCGGAAGGAGGAGGCCAGGAAGGTCGAGGCCGACCTGGCGGCTCTCACTCGACCGTACCTGCATGGCGAGCACACCTTCTACCGCGCCTGGATCGCCGCCCAGTTGGGGGAGAAGGACCGTGCCGTGAGCCTGCTGGGACAAGCCTTCGGGCAGGGCTATCCCTACCATTTGGAGATTCACCGCGACATCGACCTGGAGCCCTTGCGCGGCTACCCGCCCTACGAGGCCCTCATGAAGCCCAAGGACTGAGATGACCCTCGCCCCCGGCAGCCGCCTCGGCCTCTAAAATTTTGCGGTTAACCACCCGCCAAGAGGGAAAGCTAAGCCGTATTGATGGCACCCGTGGGAAAACCCAGCGGTGACCCTGGGTTCCATCCGCATCGCCACCTCCGGCAGACGGGGGGCCCTGATCGCCATCACCCAGCGCATGGGCAGGGCGTAGGGGCGCATCCAGTCAGTGGTGCAGGGAAGGCTGTGCGCCGGTTTCCGCCCTCTCACAACAGTGAGCATTTCGTCGGTGGCGGGACCGAGTTGATGGTGTGGGTAGGCGCGGCGGTGCCCACCGGCGAAATGCGATGTTGAACAAGCCCGTAGCGGCGAGGGCCGAACTGAGCGTTATGGGGAA
>Ga0208613_1000217_pt1 | contig 20076 bp, 16 predicted proteins | sample CryBogmetaGMA6M_FD_184543 | JGI IMG/M metagenome (GOLD analysis project Ga0208613, IMG submission 184543) | Freshwater microbial communities from Crystal Bog, Wisconsin, USA - MA6M (SPAdes) | ecosystem: Environmental > Aquatic > Freshwater > Lake | place: Crystal Bog, Wisconsin, USA | collected... | reverse complement strand
AGTGTGACCTGATCAAGATACCTTCCACCGACTTGTTCTCGCCCGGGCGGGGTTGCAACGACATGGAACGCATGGCGTACTGGGCCATCAGCCGCGAGATTGTTCAGGAGCAAACGACCTACGCCCTGACGCACTCTGCCAAGTCCGAAGCGCGCGTGGCCCGGTTTTTACGGGTTCAGTCGGAGCGGTTTGCCGCCATGGGTTATTCCCCCACCCGATTTACCTTGCCCATGACCCGCCGCGACATTGGCAACCACTTGAATGTGACTCTGGAGACCGTGAGTCGGGCCTTCTCGGCGCTAGACAGTCTGGGCATCATCTCGGCGGAACGCCGAGAAATCAAAATACTTTCGATGGAAGCGTTGCGCAAATTCGAAAGCTGAGTTAAATGTCTTCGGCCACTGTGGTGGCGCTGCAGCGCAACTCGCCACCGTTTGAGACCATGCTGGTGCCCACGGATGGGTCGGCCTTGTCAATTGCGGCAGCACTAAAGGCTGTTGAATTTGCCAAGCGCTTGCACGTCAAGGTGCTTGCGTTTCAGTCCATACCGGTTTACCGCTACCCCGTTTATTTGGGTGGCATTCCGTTTGAGTACCCTTCAGAAGCCGATTATGAGAAGCAGTGCCGTGACATCGCCAACCGATACCTTGAACTGATAGCCAATGTGGCCACGTCTCAGGGGGTTGAAGTGAGTAAGCGAACTGAATTTAACTCGGTGCCGGCACAAGCCATTGTGGATGTTGCCAAACGAGAAAATTGCAGCATGATTTTTATGGGGTCGCATGGCCGCAGTGGGGTGTCGCGGGCATTCCTGGGCAGCGTGGCCCTCAAGACGCTGACACTGGCCCACATCCCCGTCATGGTGGACAGACCTACGCCACAAGAGATTGCCGACGCCGAGGAATTTATGAGCCAATGCGCCATTGATCCTTGACGCATTGCCGAGCAGAGGGATTTTGTTTGTTTTAAGAAAATTTAAATTTCTATAACCATTAAATATTGTTCAAGATAGAACAGGTGGAGGCTGGTTGAAGAATCAAAACAAGGTGAGCGCTAACGCGTTTTTTCCCATTGTAGGAATCGGGGCCTCGGCGGGGGGCCTTGTAGCTCTGGAGCAATTTCTGTCACACGTGCCTGTGAACGGGGGCATGGCTTATGTAATCGTTCAGCATCTTGACCCCCACCATGAAGGCATGTTGGTAGAGATATTGCAGCGCACCACTTCAATGCCCGTGATGCAGGCCAAAGACCTGGCTCAAGTGACGCCCGATCATGTGTATGTGATCCCCCCTGGCTTTGACCTCACGGTGCTCAACGGCGTGTTGCATTTATTGGTGCCGCCCGAGCCGCGGGGTCTGCATCTGCCCATTGATGTCTTTTTTAAGTCGCTGGCCGATGACCGCCAGCAAAACAGCATTGGAGTCATCCTTTCTGGCATGGGCTCTGACGGCACCGTCGGTTTGCGTGCCATCCGCCAAGCCGCCGGCGCCTGTTTTGTGCAGACGCCGGCGGCGGCCCAGTTTGACAGCATGCCACGCAGCGCCATTGATGCAGGCGTGGCCGATGTGGTGGCCCCGGCGGAGGAGTTGCCCCAAAAAATATTGGCGTATGTGGGGCGGGTTCAGATTGCATCCTTGGCTGATGCACAAAACACGGATGAACAAAAAGTAGCCGATGTCGGGTTTCTGGAAAAAGTCATCGTGCTGCTGCGCAGTCAGGTCGGGCACGATTTCTCGCTCTACAAAAAAAGCACGCTCTCGCGGCGAATTGAGCGGCGCATGGGCTTGCATCAGTTGACCCGGATTGAAGACTACCTGCGCTATTTGCGTGAAAACCCGAAAGAGTCTGAACTGCTCTTCAACGAGTTGCTGATTGGCGTCACTAGCTTCTTTCGGGATACACCCGTTTGGGATCAACTCAAGGCCGAAGTCATCCCGGGCTTGTTGGCAAGCTACCCGAACGGTGCTGTGCTGCGCGCCTGGATACCCGGTTGTTCTACCGGCGAGGAAGCCTACTCACTCGCCATGGTTTTCAAGGAAACGCTGGAAGCGATAAAACCCAGTCAGCGCTTTTCACTCCAGATTTTCGCATCAGACTTGGATAAAGACGCTGTGGCCACAGGCCGCAACGGAATCTACCCCCGAAGTTCGGCGGCTGATGTCACTGAAAAACGTTTGAGCCGTTTTTTTGTGGAAGATGCCGCTGGGTACCGGGTTTGCAATGAAATCCGCGAGATGGTGATTTTTGCCGAGCAAAACCTGATTGTTGATCCGCCCTTTACCAAGTTGGATCTGTTGAGTTGTCGCAACTTGCTGATCTACCTTGAGTCCGAACTGCAGACCAAGCTGATCCAGCTGTTTCACTACAGTCTGAACCCCGGGGGGGTGCTGGTGCTAGGCAGTGCAGAGTCCATTGGTTCGGCGACTCATCTTTTCTCACCCCTGAACGTGAAAGCGCGAATTTTCAGGCGGCTGGATGCCGTAGCGCGAGCGCTGCCGCTGGGATTTCCGGCTTCGTTTGTTCAAACGCACTCCCGTTTTGGGGCTACTACACCAACAGCTTTGGATCAATTGCATGGCATGCTGAACTACCAGGCGGCCGTAGACAAGCTGATCTTGCAGCGCTACGCTCCGGCAGCTGTGTTGGTTAACGACCAGGGAGACCTGCTGTATTTCAGCGGTAAAACCGGGAAATACCTGGAACCCGCTCCTGGCAAGCCCAGTCTCAATCTCTTTGCCATGGCCCGCGAGGGCGTCAATCAGGCCTTGAGTGAAGCGTTTTACAGGGCGGTTCGCAGCAAGACAGAAGTTGCACTCAAGAAAGTAAAAATCAACGACAACGGCACGACTCAGTATGTCGATGTGGTGGTGCAGCCACTGGATGACCCCGCCGATTTACGCGGACGGGCGCTTATTGTGTTTAACGACGTGGCTGTGCCCAAGCGGAAAAAACTGCGTCATGCAGGAAATGATGCGTTGGACGAGCGGTATCGTGTTGAGTCGCTGGTGCAAGAGTTGCAGCAGTCGCGTGAAGAAGCCAAGTCAACCCGTGAGGAAATGCAAACCTCACAGGAAGAACTGAAATCGTCCAACGAGGAATTGCAGTCGGCCAACGAAGAGTTGCAGTCCAGCAACGAGGAACTGACGACCTCCAAGGAAGAGATGCAGTCCATGAACGAGGAATTGCAGACGGTCAACCACGAGTTGCAGGCCAAGGTGGCAGAGTTGTCACGGGCCAGCAATGACATGAAGAACCTGCTTGACAGCACCGAGATCGCCACACTTTTCCTTGATGAAACCCTCAATGTACGTCGATTCACTTCACAAGCTACGCGCATCATCAAATTAATTGTTGGCGATGCAGGGAGACCCATCACCGATATCGTGACCGATCTGGTTTACCCAGACATGGTGACGGATGCACAGGAGGTTCTTCGCACCTTGGTATTTAGAGAGAAAGATGTCCCCACCAAGGATGGTCGCTGGTACAAAGTGCGCACCATGCCCTACCGTACCCAGGAAAACCGGATTGATGGTTTGGTCATCACATTCTCGGATATTTCGGTGAGCAAAAAACTAGAAGCTGAATTGCGAGCCACGCAGTCACATTTGCAAGCGTTGATGGGTGATTCGAAGCGCGAGGTAACCATCCATGGGCTATCGTAAAAATCCGGTTAATTCTGATGAGTTGAGGCGCTTGGCCAAAGAGCGTTTGTCAGGCCACTTGTCGAACGCCGCATCAGCCTTGAACTTGCAAGAAGCACAGCGCCTGTTTGAAGAACTGGAAATTCATCAGATTGAACTGGAGTTGCAAAACGAACACCTGAACGCCACCCGCGGGCAGCTGGAGCGGGCGCTGAACCAAAGCAGTGAGTTGTATGACTTTTCTCCTGTTGGTAGTGTCTTGCTGGACGCCATCGGGACCATTACCAAGCTTAATTTGGCCAGTGCTACGCTCCTTGGTGGTGAGCGTGCCCGCTTGCTGGGCAGTCGGTTTGGGTTGTATGTGGCGCAAGCGGATCTTCCTTCATTCAACACCTGGTTGGAGAGTGCTAAAACTACAGGTGATGTGCAGGGTGGAGAAATCGCGTTGAGCAAAACAGGGTCAACTGAGCGCTATGTAGAGATAAAAATATCTGCACTGCCGCAGGATTTTGGCTGGCAGTTAATTCTGGTTGACATCACTGAGCGACGGCAGATGGATGAGCGTTTGCGATTAAACGAGGAGCGTTGGAAGCTGGCTCTGGAAGCTGCCGGTGACGGTGTATGGGATTGGGATATTCTGACGGGCAGTGTTGTTTATTCCAAAAGATACAAACAGTTATATGGCTTTTCTGAAGATGAATTCGGAAATAATATTGAGGACTGGCGCACCCGCATTCACCCTGATGACAGATCACGTGTGATGACCGACATTCAAGCGCATTTGATGGGTAAGTCCGATAAATTTTTCAATGAACATCGCGGGAAATGCAAGGATGGTCACTGGAAATGGGTGCTTAGCCGAGGCGCTATCGTGAGCGGTATGGTTGAAGGAACTCCTATGCGCATGATTGGTACCAACACCGATATTACCCATATCAAAATGACAGAGGAGGCGTTGATGGTGGCAGCCCGCTTTCAACAGGCCGTATTTGACTCCTTGTCAGCCCACATTGCCGTACTAGACCGAACCGGAAAAATCATTCAAGCCAATGTTGCCTGGCGAAAATATTTGCAAAGTAGCGGTTGTGTTGAAGTCGAGAAACTTATAGATGTCAGCTACCTAGATATCCTGAATTGTCTGACTGGAAAGAATGAGGAAACAGTGTTGGCTGCAACGGCTGGTATTGGTTCTGTGATCTCAAGCGAAGCATTAAATTTTCAATTGCAACACCCGTTTTATACCCCAGGGGACAAGCATTGGTTCAGCATGAAAGTAACAGCTGTGCACGATGTGGAGGGCAGGGTGGTGATAAGTCATGAAGATGTGACTATTTTGAAAGCAGCCGAATTGGCCAGTATGACGCTGGCGAATACCGATGCCCTGACAGGCGCCTTGAGCCGTCGAAATTTCATTAACTTGGCAGAGCAGGAATTGGCGCGTGCAAAACGCTATGAGTTACCTCTCATGTTGCTGATGCTGGATCTGGATCATTTCAAACTGATCAACGATCAGTATGGACATGCGGTGGGTGATGCGGTGTTGCAGGAGTTTGTGAAAACCGTCAAAGGTGTTTTGCGTGAGTCGGACTTGATTGGGCGCATCGGTGGTGAGGAATTTGCCGTCTTGCTGCCCAACACGATGCATGAAGGGGGGTGTGCTTTAGCCCAGAGAATTATTGAAAGTGTACGTGCTCATCCGGTTGAAATTGGCAGTGATTACATTCCGTACACAGTAAGCATCGGCGCAGGATGTATGACGAACGAGACCACAATTTCAGCCATGCTGGGATTGGCAGATGCGGCGCTTTACCGGGCCAAGAAAGGCGGACGCAATCGATTGGAGGTAATCGCTACATGAACATAATTATCGGTGTATTGTTGCTTTTTGAGAATTCTCAAAATAGGTCATTGTGCTTCGCCTAAAGTCAATGTAGCGTTGTTAGTAGGAGAAAAGTCATGCGAACAGATGAAGATTTGAAGGCCGATTTGATGGAGCGGCTTGATGCTAACCCAGCCATTGATGCGTCAGACATTGAAGTCAATGTAGATCGTGGAATGGTGGTGCTTAGCGGTAAAGTGGATACGCACCAGACTAGATTTCAAGTTGAAAGAACAGCCAGAAGTGTTCCCGGAATGCGCGGTCTTGAAATTCAGATTAAGCCGACTCAAAGCATCTTAAAAAGAAGAACGACGGGGTAGGCTCATCTTGTCTAGCAACTGCTGGACTAAAGCCTCTGCTTTTAGGCGTTGAACACTGTCTGTCTCAAATTGCCAATCTTTTAAAGCTAGGGATAAAGTTAAAAATGAATCGCGCAAAGCAAACAATGAACAAACTAATTCATTGAAGGCCATGGCATTGGTATTGATAGGTTCAAAGTTCTCCATACAACCCTTTGATGTGTGACATAAAAAAAATTTTATTACGAGCAGTAATAAAGTCTGTTGATGTTTCGCAATCGAAATGGGTGTAAACAAAAGTATTTCAGATGTTGTGTTTTCAACTACACGTGTGATTTTTAAACACCATATGAAACATTGACATTTAACAAAACTGTAAAGAGCTGAAATATTATTCTTGACACACAAAAGCGGCGGTCCTAAATCGCGCTGAGAAAAAACCCACTTGAGATGGACACTATGCATAATTTTTCGATCATGAAATTGAACTTAACGTTATTTCTAGTTGCTCTATTACTAGTGACTGCACTATATGGATGCGCCAGCCAGTCTTCATATGCTGCGGCCAACAGAATTCCTACAGGTATTCCAGGTTCTGCTGGAGACGTGCCTGCTACCACACTGATTACATCAGAGCTCATCAAGGAACAGCGTGAACTCAGTGAGCGTCAAATTGGGCAAGACATCAGCCAGTTGAGTGTTACCCCGACCCAATATGTCATTGATGCTGGAGATGTTCTGTCCATTGTTGTTTGGGATCATCCAGAGCTTGCCAGCGCGACCAGGGCACCACAGTCAGCAGGTATATCGGGCTCTGATCCTGATGGGTCTTCTATACCAGCAACAGGGTTCATTGTTGACTATGACGGAACAGTGCAATTTCCACATACTGGCGTCCTCAAGATGGCTGGGCTAACTGAGGAGCAGGCGCGCATACTGCTGACGACTCAACTGGCGCGCTACATTAACCAACCAAAGATATCGCTGCGTGTGCAGTCTCACCGCAGCAAACGTGTTTATATTGATGGTGAAGTCAAGTCGCCCGGTCTTCAGGCCATCAACGATATTCCGATGACATTGATTGATGCAATCAATCGCGCAGGTGGGTTCTTGCCTACTGGAGACCAAAGCCAGATTATTCTGAATCGTGCAGGTACTATTTACCGGCTAAATTTGTTGCGATTGCTTCAAAAAGGAATAAATCCGACAAATATTATGTTGGTAAACGGCGACGTTGTCCGCGTACTTTCACGAGATGAGAGCAAGGTTTTTGTGTCAGGTGAGGTAACGGCTCCAAGGGCGCTCATCATGCACAACGGACACTTGACGTTGAATGAAGCGTTGGGAGAATCTGGTGGTGTCAACGTCATTACTGCGGATGGACGACAAGTCTATGTAGTTCGTAAAACAAACAAATCTCCTGTGGTGTATCAGCTAGATGCTACGAATCCTAGTGCAATGGCGACAGCTGAAGAGTTTGAACTAGAGCCCAAAGATGTTGTCTATGTTGCGCCTAATGCGCTGACAAACTGGCATCGTGGAATTAGCCTACTCTTTCCGAGCTCGTTAACCTCACTCACAGGGCCGGTGCGATGATTAGGAATATTTTATTAATCTGCACGGGCAACATATGCCGAAGTCCGATGGCAGAGGGATTGATGCGCCAGAAATTACCTGAAATGATGGTCTATTCTGCCGGTCTGCATGCGCTCAACGGCGCGTCGGTTGATCGCATGGCAGTAGATTCAGTATGGAACAGAGGCATTGACATTCGCGGACATCGAGCTCGAAAAATTGGAGTATGGATGATCGAAGAGGCCGATCTTGTTTTGACAATGGACCGAGCACAAAAACACGAGATTAAAGTTAGATATCCTGGCTTCAAAAACAAGGTGTGGCGCCTGGGTGAGTACAGCAACTTCGATGTTCCCGACCCTTATCAAAAGGAATGCCAGGCGTTTCTGGATGCTCTATCGTTGATAAGTCAGGGCATTGACGATTGGAGTGCGTACCTGCGTTCATTCAATAGTAATAACACTGGAGAGTTCCAACTCGCGACTGCACCATGATGAATAATTCAAATGTTAAATCGAATCCTGTTTTGCTAACGGGGCCATTGCCAGCGAGGATGCAAGAGGATGGATATGAGACAGGGTTAAAACCCTATTTTGGAATCCTTTATGACAATCGTTGGCTAATTGTGAGTATTACTTTGATGGTCACACTGTTGGGTTGTGGATTTGCGTTTCTATCAAATCCGGTTTACGTGGCGAATATGTTGATCCATGTTGAAGAAGATGGGCGCCCGAACGGATCAAAAAATATTCTCGGTGAAATGGCCTCGACATTCGATGTGAAGTCATCTGCGACTTCTGAAATGGAGCTTCTACGCTCTCGATTAGTGGTTTTACGAGCGGTTGATAAGCTGCGTTTGTACATTGACGCACGCCCAAAATATTTTCCATTAATCGGTAGCAAGATCGCACAGCAACGAGATGTACTTTCCACGCCAGGATTATTCGGCATGGAAGGGTATGTATGGGGTGTGGAAAAGATAATTGTTCCAGTTTTCAATGTGCCAGAAGTCTATTTAAACCATAGGTTCGTACTCACAGCGGATGGCAATAACCAATACCGAATAATGGCACCTGGCGGGGAGCAAGAATGGAAAGGTCAGGTAGGTAAAACACTTCTTGCTAGTACCTCTACCGGAAATATTGAGCTGCAAGTTGATCAACTTTATGCCAATGCAGGTGCGCAATTCACTTTGCAACGCGCGCCGCGTTTAAGTACAGCTGAAGAAATACAAAAGACTTTGACCATAGCAGAACAAGGCAAGCAATCCGGCGTTGTCAGTGTGACACTCAAAGGTGTAAATCCCAAACAATTAAGCGACACGTTAAGTGAAATTGGTAAGGAATATCTGCTTCAGAATCAGGCGAGAAAAACAGAAGAAGCAGAAAAATCACTCAACTTCCTTGAAACACAGATGCCAGATCTAAAGCGGCAGCTTGAGCAGTCCGAGGCCAAATACAACCTGTTTAGAGCTAGTCATGGAACAATTGACTTGAGTGAAGAGGGGAAAATAAGCTTGCAACAAATTTCTTCCGCGAAAAGCAAACGAATGGAACTTCTCCAAAAGAAAATGGAGTTGCAAACGAGATTCACCGAGGAGCATCCAATCGTTGCCGGCATAAACTCTCAGATCAAGGAGATGGATTATGAAATTTCATCAATCTCTGGATATATCAAAAAATTGCCGATGATGGAGCAAGAGCTATTGGGTTTGAACCGAGACATCAAGGTAAATACTGAACTATACACAGCGTTGCTTAACACGGCACAACAACTGCGTTTGATTACAGCAGGAAAGGTTAGTAACGTTCGGATGGTCGATGCGCCGATGAAGCCTGAAAAACCAGTCAAATCGGCGTCTGTGATCATCACGCTTTCACTGTTTCTGGGCTTGTTTCTAGGAATGATGAGTGCATTTATTAGAAGAAGGCTAAACGGCACGATTGATGATCCGGATCAGATAGAGAAGATGTTTGGTGTGCCAGTTTATGCCACCATTCCGCATAGCAAATTACTGAAAAAACTGCACGCTAGCGACGGTAACAAGTTTACAAAACTGCCACTACTTGCAAATGTTTCTTCAGCTGACATGGCAATAGAGAGCTTGCGGAGTTTCTGTAATGCATTGCATTATTCCATGACACATGCAAAAAATAATGTGGTCATGATGACTGGTGCAACTCCAGGCGTAGGCAAATCATTCGTTTCTATCAACTTAGCCGCAATCACGGCGACATCCGGGAAAAGAGTCTTACTGGTTGATGCAGATTTGCGCAATGGTCAACTGCACAAGTACCTCGGTGTGGCAAGGCAGGGTGGTTTGTCTGAGTACATTGCTGAAAATATTCCAGTAGAGAAGATCATTCATCGAGGTGTCATGCCCACACTGGATTTCATTTCAACGGGCAGTCTTCCACCAAATCCATCTGACTTGTTGTTGCGTCCACGTTTTGGCGAAATGATTCAATCCTTGTCTGAAAATTACGACCTCATTCTGGTGGATTCGACACCTATTCTGGCGGTTTCAGATGCCTTGACCATAGGCGCTCATGCCGGTGCAATTTACATCATGACGAGGGCAGGGGTCACAACTGAAGAAGAGGTGAGGGAATCGCTAAATCGGCTTCGGCAGTCTGGGCTTTCGGCTAAAGGTGTACTGCTCAATGATATGGAGCAGAGGCCGAGCCGGTATGGTTATGGCTATACCTATGGAATGGTGAAAGAGGAGGATAGTCAAGTAGAGGAGTTGAAGTTGATTGGTGTTTCTGCGCGAGTACGGTAGTTCCAAGCTGAGATGCGACAGTACAAGCAGGCTTTCAAGGCTAGTAAAAATGGAGCGATAAATGGCCGAAATTTTCAACGAAGTTAAAAATCAAGCGCAAGTAATTCCTGTTGAAAGTAACATTTACCCGGTAGTTGGGATGAGTGATGCTAATGTGGTCGTAACTTCAGATGAGATAACAATCTCATTTTATGAAGGCGAGGTTCCAGAATTTATAGAACTAGAACTGGAACGTTTGTACCAAAGTATCTACTCGACGGTAGCGCGTTTAAGAATATACGAGAATTCAAAAAATATAACTTCTTATGTGGCTTTAAAAGGCCAAAATATAATTTCAGCAATAATATTTAGAATTGAAAATAATAAGGCCATTGTTCTAAACGAGCAAACATATATAAATGTTGTTGAAATTTCAAGATTTTCCCAAGCGGTTTTCTTGCGATACAAATCTGTAACGTATATTTCGTACTGGGGATTAATGCCAACACAAGGCAAGATTCCTTTTCTTTTTCGCCGAAATTACTGTTTGCCAGAAATAGTTGTGACGTTGCCGGAAAAGACTGATGCATATCTCACAAGTCTTGGAAAAAGCACCCGGCGACACGTTCGTAGTAATCTGAAAAAGATAACAACTACATTTCCATCATTTCGTGCTGAAACCAGCTTAAAAGGTGATATTAACGCTCAAGATATCTTCGATATCGTTAACCTTAATAATGAAAGAATGGCGGTTAAGGAAAAAGTGACATACAACAGTGATGAGGAAACGCAGCGTTTGATTCGTTTGGCGAATGTTTATGGGTTAGTTCTTACCCTGAAGATCAACGATCGTGTTTGTGCTGGTGCTGTCTGCTACCGCGTAGGTTCGACATACTTTGCCCATGTATTGGCGCATGATCCAAAGTTTGATGACTACAAACTCGGAATGGTGTGTTGCTACCTGATGATATCTGAATGCATTACGAGAGGCGGCAGTGAAGTACGCTTTGGTGGATCAACACATAGATATAAATTTGATTTTCTGGGTAATTTGCTGTACCTGGATTATTTAGTTGTGTACAAAAATATCGGCCACTATATTTTGCATACTGCAAGCGCACTCCCAATGTCTTTAGAAGCCTATGTGCGTCGATCTAAGCTATGGTTGCTACTGTCTGATCGACGGGAAGACATATTTTCGCGAGTTGCAGCACGCATCATCAGCCGGGTACGCGAATTCAAGCGATCCGGTTATGCGCTTTGAACAGAATACTGACAACAAAGTCTGACGGAGCGCCCAATGCTTCAATCCCTTCTTCGTGGAAATAGCGATAGTGTATTTACTGTGTCTGAGAAAAATAATGTCGATTTTTATGAAGATGAAATTCCTGATTATCTTGCTTTAGAGTTAAACAGACTTTATGAGAACATTTTTTCTTCTGCATCAAAATTCCATATTGATGGACGTACTTTAAACGCAAAAACATATGTGCGTCGCAAGGCGGGAATAGTAGTGACTGTATTAGTATTTCAACAAAATGAAAACAAGGTAGAGGTTATCAACGAATGTATATCGATAGATGGAAATGATATTGAATTTTTTTCGAAAGCAGTTTTCTCTAAATATAGAACAGTATCAGTTATAAAATTTAATGCAATAAAAGCTACTATTAAAAAGTTACCGTTTCCCTATCAATGCTTCACATGTCTTGAAGACATTGTGCTCAAGTTACCCGATTCGCCAGAAATTTATCTCAGCAGTCTAGGCAAGTCAACGCGCCAAAATATTAGTCATTACAGTAAGTTGGTTCAGCGCAAATTTCCATCATTTGAATTTAAGATTTGTGCAGCTCAGGACCTGACTGATGTCCTAATTCGTGAAATCATTCAACTTAGTTGTGCAAGAATTATTGGCAAAAAACAGGTTTCTTTGCATAACGAAGAAAATACAAGAAAATTGATAAATCTTGTACGAAAACATGGTTTTGTTGGTGTGGCAACCATCGAAGGGAATGTGTGCGCTGGAGCAATATGTAGCAAGTTAGGGGCAAACTATTTTCTGCATGTGCTTGCTCACGACCCGAAATACGATCGCTTTAGCCTAGGAATGCTGTGTTGTTATCTAACCATTCGTGAATCGATTATCAGTGGTGGAAAGACGTTTCATTTTCTATGGGGTAGGTTGGACTACAAATATCGACTTCTTGGAGTTCAGTTCGACTTGCAGCGTGTTGTTGTATATCGCTCATACTTAGAAAGTATTCTTAATGGCGCGTACGCTATACGTACAGCGTACAAGGGTGTTGGTCGAATTGTAAAAAACCACCTTATGGAACCAGGCCGAAGAGGCTGGATAATTTCAAGGATTGCAATCAATTTTGAAAAAAAAGTACGCGCTTTTTTTTGAAGAAAATTGATCAGAAATCTAGTAACTAGCAAGTGTTTGGTGGTCGTATGCTCGATTATTTCTCATGGGCATTAAGTCTCATTGAAATTAATTGTCTTGAAATTCCAATCATAAATTTCGTGTTGGTAGAAAGATAGCGCTTAAACAACCTCCTTGGCTCACTGTACAACCGATGAATCCACTCAAGTCCATTCTGTTGCATCCATCGTGGTGCTCGGTGGATCGATCCTGAATGAAAATCGAATGCAGCACCAACTCCAATCATGACAGCCTGCACGCGTCCTCGATGTGCGGCCATCCACTTTTCCTGCTTAGGGCAGCCCAATCCGACAAACAGAACATTTGCACCGGAGTCATTGATGCTGCATATGTCCACTTCATCCTCAGACAAGGATAAAACGCCAAACTTCGGTGACCTCATGCCCACCACGACCAAGTCAGGAAAGCTGACCTTTAGGGAACTACGCAACTTGTTAAGAATGTATTCCGTACTGCCGTAAAAGTAGACCGACTGTCCAAGACGCTCAGCCTCACGAAGATATCGCCACATAAGGTCCGGACCATTGATTCGCTCTTGTGTGGGAAAGCCTAAACGCCTACAGGCCCATGCAATTGGGGCACCATCTGGTAGAGACATGTCCGAGAAATTTACAGCCGCCTTAAATTCAGGGTCTGTTGTGGTAGTCACAACCGAGTGTACATTGCAAGCACAAACATACCGTGATTCATGCGCGGATCCCCATGACACAATTTTTGCCGTGGTTTCGTCCCACGATAAAGTATCAATAAATGCTCCCAGTACAGGTGTTCCCCTACGTAACATTTTTTCTCCTCAAGCATGCATAGTGACTTGCTTAATATTCCGACTTAAAACATCTAGGTAAGCACTACCGAAATCATTTGCTAATCGGTCATTGGTGTAGTAATTTACGATACGCTGACGGCCTGATTCACCCATGCGATTAATCAAATCACGGTCATTATCTAGTCGAGATATCGCAGTCGCCAACGCTTGCGGGTTTCGTTGCGGAACAAAGAGTCCATGTACGCCATCCTCAACTACATCTGGAATTTCTCCAACTGGACTAATAAGTGGAGGCGTACGTGCAGCCATGCTTTCCAATAGCGCGTAAGGTAGTGCTTCGTGGTAAGTTGGAAACACAAAAAGATCAGACTCAACCCATATGCGTTCTTTCTCTGCGCCATGGACAATACCTACAAATTTGACATACTCATGTAGATCATGATCAGTTACCTTTTTTCTCATTTCTACTTCAGCGGGTCCAAGTCCCGCAACAGTCAAATAGATAGCTCTTTTATCACGATGCAATATCGCCAAGGCATCTATGATTTCGAGTACACCTTTGCTTTCAGCTAAGCGGCCTACGTAAACCAAGCACAAAGGCTTATCTTTCCGGATGGGTGTACGCTTCCAATAGGGGTCCTCTCCGGGTGTTATTGCATTGGGGATCGCTTCTACATTCAATCCCGGGATGAATGACCGATAGGCTGTAAGTGATTCTTGACCAAGTACAACAACCAGGTCAGCAGTTCGTAGGATCCACTTAAGAAGATAGGATAGTACATGGCTATTTCTAAAGAAGAATTGGGGTAGAGCACCGCCATGAACTTGGTAAACAATTTTTTTGCCCAATGAACGTGCAATGAGCAGATAAACCATGTCGCGCCAATACCCCTTTGGGTCCATAGTTGTGTTCACATGAATGATATGTGGACTCTGTTGAAGCATTCTCCAAAAAAACTGTAGTGGACTAAAAACTAACCGGAAAGTTTTTTTAATCGCAGTTTCATTACGCCCTTGGCTTCCAACTTGAAAATGAACGAAATTGAATTCGTTTACAAGGTGACTATGCATCAACTGATTCAAATGAGTGCTGACACCACTAACAGCTTCCAAGGAAGGCCCAAGCAACATGACAGTTTTCACTTTTTCACTCCTTATAAGAAGTGATGAAGAATATCGTGTGAAAGTACGTATAAATTGATGTTTGTCGTGCTGGCGTAACTTGTGTCTAAGTTTTTACTTAGATCTACTTGTTTCTGATATGTCAGTTGCTAATGTAGGCATACCTCGACACAAATTTTGACAATCATCAATCACTTTTTTCATCTTGCTTTTAAGATTTTCTACTTTAAATATTGACTGTGAATTTTGTATCAGTACTGACACTACAAATTTACATTGCCTGGATATGCATATGAACATGAAACTCAACACTAAAATTTTTGGACATAGGTTTCTCCGTGGACAAATGGTAAAGGTTCGCAGCGTAAGTGAAATAGCTGCCACACTGGATGTAGATGGAAAATATGATGGCGTGCCATTTATGCCTGAGATGGTTAAGTATTGTGGTTCGAATGCGCGTGTATTTCGTCGAATCAATAAGACTTGTGTTGAAGGTCATGGCATACGTAGCATGAAAGGAACTGTTACTTTGGAGGAACTACGGTGCGATGGTGGAAGTCATGACGGTTGTCAACGCAACTGCCCATTTTTTTGGAAAGAGGCATGGCTCCAGCCCGTTGAGGACGGAACTCCCACTTCTGAGTCTTTCGTAGGTGCCATCAGTGTTGATAAATGTAAGCTTGACTGGCTGCAAACTCGAGTTTCGGATCGTTACTATTGTCAATCTACCGAGTTGTATACAGCAACCTCTAATCTATCTCGTTGGAACATTGGTCAATTTTTGGATGAAATACGCAATGGTGAATTGCTGATAGCTGATTTCATGCGCATTGTGTATCGAACAGTTCTTCATAAATTATTTGGGTTTGAAGAGGTCGGATCATTAGTTGGGACTTTAAAAAAAGGCATTCCTGTCGAATTGGGACTCAAGCATGGAGAGTGGGTTGACGTTAAGCAAGCCGAAATTATCAGATCAACGTTGGATGTTGGTCGCAGAAATCTAGGGCTTGAGTTTGTACCGGCCATGTCCGAATATATTGGAGGGCGATATCAGGTTTCTCACCCAGTTCAAAAGATCATTCTTGAGCAGACAGGGGCAATGGTTCGCCTCAAAAACACAGTTGCTTTGAAGGGGGTCACATGCCAAGGCTTGTGTGTTAAAAACTGTCCTCGCAATAGTAGCCTGTATTGGCGTGAAGCTTGGCTTCAGCGCGTAGACGCTAATACTGATAACCCATCAATTGTTTGTCGACGCGTCTCGCATTAAATTTTTCGGTTCAATCTAGCACCGTAAGACGCATTCTAAAAACCTTGATCATTTCATAGTGCAGGTTGAATTGCATATGCAGCAAGTTGCAGCCATAAAATTTTTTTTGACGGTGCAATTAGGTCATTCAAAAAAATATCAACACGCAAATTGTAGGAACAACAACATGACAACTTTGATATTTGTCATTTAAAAATTTTCATCCTAAAGTTGTAATGAACAGCATGATGTACTAAGAAGAAGTCTGAGCTGAATAAGTCATATTTTTGAAAAATTTTTCATCAATTTGAATTCATATGTTGTTTTTTATTCGTCAATCTAAAAACTCTATTCAGTGGTGCACTCAGCTGAGTACAGGCATTGTCATCGTCTACGTTAACTTCTATATGGTAGACGGTGTAAGTTGCATATTCGAAAAGATGGCTAAAAGTGACGGCTTGAATTTCACATTTAGCTTTCACAAGCTACACAAGAAAATCGACATTTCATTTGTAAGAAAGTTATTCCCTCAGAGAGTCATTGTCATAGGGTTGATGAAAGTAATCTCAAATCAGGCATGCAATGATAATGAACGCTATGAATTTCTGTTGACGGGTTCACTAAGCGACAATAATTTTTTGCATCGCGAGAGAAAGAATTTTATAGAACGATATAAATTATTCAGTAAACCATTCATGGCAATAACCAACCATGTTTAAAACTCAAGGCATCCTCACAGCAGCACCACTGAACAAGAGTTCAAAGCACGTTCCATTAGGAAATGACAATCTGCTGACATTGATTGAGTCATCTATAGGTCCCGCAGCACATGTTATTTCTCTTTTAGGACTTATCTACTACTTTGAAGGTCAAGTCCTGCCGATTTATCTGATACTTTCTCTCATTGTTTTTGCCCTTGTCTTTCCTAGTAAAGTTAGGTTGCAGTCGTCCGGTTTAACCATGCTATTTGATATCACTCTTAACTGGATTTGGGTGGCTTGCTTATTGCTGTTCACAGGTTTCGCCACCAGTTACATTCGAGAATTCTCAATACCTGCGCTTACGACCTGGTTGTGGGTAGCTCCGCTCACAGAGGTGGGCGCAAGCTTTTGGCTGCGCCGAGTTGCTCCTGCATTACTCAAAATGCAAGGCCCACCGCAGCGCGCACTTATTGTGGGTTTGAATAAACAAGGTTTGGCGCTTGCAACCCGTATTAGGCAGACGCCCTATGCCAGAATTTCACTCACTGGTTTTGTGGATAACCGAAGTGCCCAGCGAGTCGACAACAATAGTCAAAACAATGTTCTAGGCACACTTAGCCAATTAACTAGCCTCATCCAGACGCATCATATCCAGATCATTTACCTGTCGCTGCCCATGGTTTCGCAACCTCGAATTCTTCAGCTTCTGGATGAACTAAAAGACACTACCGCATCTATCTATTTTGTGCCGGATATGTTCGTCACCGACCTGATTCAGGGTCACGCAGGAACAGTATGCGGTATGCCCGTTATTTCTGTCTGCGAAACACCTTTCAAGTCTGTCAATGGTGTCGTAAAGCGGATCAGTGATATTGTTTTTTCACTTTTTATCCTGAGTATGATCTTCCCTCTGATGCTCGTAATTGCGGCAGCAGTCAGATTCGAATCTCCTGGCCCCATCATTTTCAAGCAACGCCGCTATGGCCTCGATGGTGAAGAAATATTAGTTTACAAATTTCGTTCCATGACCGTCACTGAGGACGGTTCAAACATTCAGCAAGCTCAGCTTAATGATGCGCGAATCACTCGACTTGGGGCATTTTTACGCAAGTCTTCACTTGATGAACTTCCCCAATTTATAAACGTTTTGCAGGGTCATATGAGTGTTGTGGGCCCTCGTCCTCATGCTATTGCTCACAACGAACTCTATCGTAAACTGATCAAAGGCTACATGGTTCGACACAAAGTGAAGCCAGGCATTACTGGTTGGGCTCAGGTCAACGGCTACCGAGGAGAAACAAAAACATTGGACAAGATGCAGGGGCGCATAGATTATGACTTGGACTACCTGCGCAATTGGTCTCTACGTCTGGATGCTTACATTATCTTCAAAACAATTCATTTAGTTCTAAAGGACCAAAATGCTTACTGATTGATCATGATGCAAGGCAAATTCAACTTCCATCCCTGACATTGGGATGTGTTTCTAGCTTGCGGTACGCTGAACAATCGTGACGTCAAAGTAAATACACATAGAAAACAACAGGTTGTTATCGCCAATCAACTGTTGTAGATTAAAACATTACGTAGATAAGTTCAGAGATTACCGCTTCCTGGTGTTCCTTAATATCGAAATTCGCTTGTACTACGCGTGCAACGGCTTCAAAACGCGGTACTGAGATCAGTAATGTCGGCGCCGATTGAATATTGACCCACCCTGCCGATCCAATATTGACCCAGGGCGGGTTGCCAGTTTTTGAATTGGCAACTGTGGATAAGTTTACTCAGTAGCTGTCTTTTGGTTTTTCCTTGTCCGGGTTTTTGAATTCATAGACTGCACGGAGAAAGCCGCGAAGGGCGTAGCCCGTAGCGGATTTCTCCATGTATGCAGCGTCAGAACGGCTCAACGGGTGACTCTGCTTTGGCAATCTTGCGTGTTTGCTCGCGCTCCTTGATGCGAGACTTGGCCGCCATGCTGCTGTGCTGGAACCGATACGACTCGTTGCCCGTCTCAACGATGTGGCAGTGGTGGGTGAGTCGGTCCAACAGCGCCGTGGTCATCTTGGCATCTCCAAACACACTCGACCATTCCGAGAAACTCAGGTTGGTGGTGATGACCACACTGGTGTGCTCGTACAGCTTGGACAGCAGGTGAAACAGCAAGGCGCCACCGGCTTGGCTGAATGGGAGGTAGCCCAATTCATCCAGAATGACCAAGTCCATGCGTAAGAGCGACAACGCAATCCGACCCGGCTTACCCTGAGCCTTTTCCTGCTCCAAGGCATTGACCAAATCGACCGTGGAATAAAACCGCACCCGCTTTTCCTGGCCGGTGATGCCCGACACCCCAATGGCGGTTGCCAGATGGGTCTTGCCGGTGCCGGGTCCGCCAATTAGAACGGCGTTTTGCGCGGTGTCCGTGAACGCCAGCGTGGCCAATTGCGTGACCAGGGCTTCATCGACCTTGCTTGAGGCGAAGTCAAATCCAGCCAAATCCCGATGCAGAGGAAACCTGGCCGCTTTCATCTGGTGGCTCACGGAGCGCATGTGCCGGTCGGTGTGTTCAGCTTGCAGCAAGTGCTCAATCAACCACTTGGAGGATCCCACACCGGTCTCCCCTTGGGCCAGCAAATCCGTCCAGGCGCTCGCCATGCCGTGCAGTCGTAGCTCTTTGAGTTCAGTGGTGACATCACGACGCATGGTTGACCTCCATCGCGTTGGTCATCTCGCCACGCAGACTGTCGTACCGACTGGTGTTGGCCTGCGGTGCCTCCGTGAGTTGCAGTGTGGTCTCGACAGTCTCTGGCGTGGGCTTGGCATTGAGTCGGGCCACCACATTGAGAACATGTTCGGCGCTGAGTGCACCGGACTCAACCACCAGTTCCACCGCCACCAGCACGGCCTCCAGTCCCGCAGTCGGCACAGCCGCAAGCACCTGCGCCATGATCTTGTCACCACCCACGCGGCGCATCAGGCCCTGCCTTAATCGTTGCAATGGCGTGGGCAAGTCGGCAAAGGGCGCACCGTTGCGCAGTGCCCCTGGCTTGCGCTGCACCAGCGCAATGTAGTGCTGCCAGTCGTAGCTGATGTGCCCACGGTCAGGCAATCGTTCATGGCTGGCCACGATGGCGTCTACCGCCGCAATGCTGACCCGATTCGGGTACAGCCGGGTGCTGACCTTCTGGCCCGCCAGTTCACACGGCACCGAGTACCGGTTGCGCGCCACCGCGACCAGACAGGTGCTGCTCACCCGCGCTGGTTTCTCGACATAGCCATCGAACACGGTCGGCATGGGCATCATCTCAACGCGCTCTTGTTCCAGCATTTCAAGTACGCTGAATTGTGTGTACTCAGGGTGGCGGATTTCACTCCACAGCGTACGACAGCGCTCGCCCAGCCAGGCGTTCAGCTCGGCAAAGGATCCCCACTGAATCTTCTGGGCATCCAGCCAGATACGTCGGCGGCTGTCCTGCACATTCTTCTCCACCACGCCTTTCTCCCAGCCCGAGGCGACGTTGCAGAAATCCGTGTCAAACAGGTAGTGCGCGCACATCGCAGCAAAGCGCGCATTGACGACTCGGCCCTTGCCTTTCTTGACCTTGTCCACGGCGGTTTTCATGTTGTCGTAGATACCGCG
>Ga0208613_1000214_pt1 | contig 20178 bp, 21 predicted proteins | sample CryBogmetaGMA6M_FD_184543 | JGI IMG/M metagenome (GOLD analysis project Ga0208613, IMG submission 184543) | Freshwater microbial communities from Crystal Bog, Wisconsin, USA - MA6M (SPAdes) | ecosystem: Environmental > Aquatic > Freshwater > Lake | place: Crystal Bog, Wisconsin, USA | collected... | reverse complement strand
GTGTTTATCCAGCCCCTGAAAGATTTTTATTTCAATCTGATGGAGTTTTCTGTGCTGTTAATCCTTCAGAACAATGGCAGATATATGATTTTGCAAATGCGACAGATACTACTCAAAATATGGGAGGAAGTTTTACAAATAACTCCGGATCATTTAATGGATATAATTCAGACTTAACTATTTTTCCAGAAGGTGCATATACTGGATTAGTCATGTTAGGTTCATTAACTTTAGAAATTCAAATAAACGCATATAAGGACCCTTTTGATCCAACATACTTTACAGACTTTGTATTACATTCTGTTAAAGTCAATGGTGGACCACAAAATTTTGGTGCTACTCCAATTAGTGGATTTACACTAGCTCAATTACAAGCATTCTTTTCTGACTATAGTTACTTAATTAATGCGAATTCTAAAACGATAACTCAACACTTAAATGTACCAGGAGAGCCAGAATTAGTTGGAACTAATAATGCTATCATCAGTGGAGGAATTAGTTTAGGATATAATAGAGCCCGTGATATTAAGGATTCATTTGGTGGAGATGTTATAAGTCAATTTTCTATTGGTTTTACAGCTTTAGCTCCATTAACATCAGCTCAAGCTATATCATCAACTAATGCTAGCTTTACAGGCAACGTAACAGTAGGTGGTACATTAACAGTTGATGGTCAAACATACATCAGTTTATCTTCATTAAAAACTGTGGTTGCTGCATCTACAGACTTTGCAGACTTTAAAACAAGGATAGCAGCACTATAATATGTTAAGCGGACAAACCTACTATCACGGTGCTATACGAAAGACGATCGTCATGTTTGGTCGTCTATTTTCTGACATCAAGATCGCGAGACAAGGTAACGATGGAGCAGTAGCACAGACCATCGCAGTTCCTCTTGCTTATGCACCTAAAGAGAAGTGGCTGGTTCGTGTAGACTCAGATCCAAACCTTAATCATAATACTTACATATCTCTACCTCGTCTATCATTTGAAGTCACAGGCTATCACTATGATGCATCCCGTAAGACTAATAAGATGAATAAGATCATGTGTAAAGATGCTACTAATACAGGCAATCCTACTGCAAAAGCTGTATTCTCTCCAGCTCCGTATAACATAGATATTAGTCTATATGTATTGACTAAGACTCAAGAAGATGCTATGCAGATCATTGAACAGATCTTACCCATATTTAATCCAGAGTATACTCTATCTGTGAATGCAGTTCCTGAGATGGAGATAACACAAGACATACCGGTGATACTAAACTCTATCACAGTAGAAGACAACTATGATGGCTCTTTCCAAGAGAGGCGATTCGTAGTACATACACTTACGTTCACGCTTAAGACTAACATATATGGACCAGTATCTGCTAACGGTGTCATCCTTACTTCTATGGCAAACGTATCAATACCTGGTAGGAAGTATACCGCAACAGCTCCTGCCGTAGATGGTTTGGTTACAGAGAACTGGGAATCTCAATTCTAATGGCAAAGAACTATAATGCCAATAGTCAGTTAAAAGCGGCTGGTGTAGTAGTACCTTTTACTGAAGAACAAGTCAAGGAGTACATGAAGTGTGCTGCTGACCCAATATATTTTATTGAAACGTACTGCAAGATCATATCACTTGATCATGGTCTTATTGATTTTAAACTATATGATTGCCAAAAGGAAAAGGTGAAGGTCATACATGATAATAGAAAAGTCATCCTTATGGAAGGTCGTCAACAAGGTAAGACGACAACTAGTGCAGCATATATTTTATGGTATACCCTATTTCAGGAATCGAAACAAGTCGCGATCATGGCAAACAAAGCCACCGCCGCCCGTGAGGTCTTATACAGGTATCAGTTGATGTATGAGAACTTACCTATGTGGTTGCAGCAAGGCGTTACTACATGGAACAAGGGAGATATAGAACTTGAGAACAATTCAAAGGTGTTCACTGCAGCAACGACATCTTCTGGTATCCGCGGTAAGTCAGTTAACATGCTATACGTCGACGAAGCTGCGATCATACCTAACAACGTAGCAGAAGACTTCTTTACTTCAGTCTATCCTACGATATCTGCGGGTGAAACGACAAAGATATTATTAAGCTCTACTCCATTGGGTTATAACCACTTTTGGAAGTTTTGGAACGACGCTGAGAACAAACGCAATGACTTCGTGCCTCTATTCATACCATACACACGAATCCCAGGTAGGGATGAAAAATGGGCTGAAGCACAAAGGAGACAGCTTGGAGAGCTGAAATATAACCAAGAGGTATTATGTACCTTCTTAGGTTCTGCACTCACTCTGGTGCGCTCAGATGTGATCGGGAGACTATCTCCAGCTAGGATCATATATAGTAAGGATGGATTAGATGTATACGATAAGCCTATCAAGGATCATAGCTATTGTTTAGTAGCTGATACCGCAAAGGGTGTGGGAGGAGACTACTCAACCTTCTCTATAGTGGACATCACAGAGTCACCATATAAACAAGTGGCAAAGTATAGAGACAACAACATTAGTCCTATGCTGTTCCCATCGGTGATTTATAAAGTAGCTACAGAATATAATCAAGCATACGTATTACTAGAAGTTAACTCTTCTGAACAAGTAGGTTCTATCCTATACTCTGAGATGGAGTATGAGAACATCCTATTTGTGAATAGAAATACAGATGGACAAGTAGTATCAGGTGGATTCGGGGGCGGTAAGACACAGCTTGGAGTCAACACTGATAAGAAAGTAAAACGGATCGGTTGTATGAACTTCAAAGCTTTGATCGAAGAGAATAGACTCTTAGTTCAAGACATCGACACCATACAAGAGATATCGACCTTCATCGAGAACAATAAAGGCTCTTACGAGGCCGATGAAGGCTATCATGATGACTTAGTGATGACATTAGTATTATTTGGCTGGTTGACCACAAACCCGTACTTTAAAGACCTAAACAACGTAAACATTAGGCAATTAATGTATGAGAACCGTATCAAGCAGATTGAGGATGAGCTGACCCCATTCGGATTCATGGATGATGGCAGGGGTAGCCAGGACGAACAGGTCCTATTGAATTTTTAATAGTTATAAATATATGTATAGAGGTGACTCTAGAATTTATATCATAAAAACCTAATTTAAGGAGAAACACAAAAATGCCGTTCCAATTATCTCCAGGAGTTGCGGTAGTCGAAAAAGACTTTTCAGCAATCATCCCAGCCGTTTCAACATCCGCTGGTGCTTTTGCTGGTGTATTTACATGGGGTCCAGTACTTGATCCTGTTACAATCTCATCTGAAAACGTTTTGGTTCAAAGATTTGGTAAACCAACAGATGCTAATGCACAATCATTCTTTACAGCTGCAAACTTCCTTGCTTATACAAACAACCTATTAACAGTACGCGTAGACACTACAGGTAACAAAAATGCAGTTGCAGCACTGACTGGTTCAGTGACAGCGATCGTAGTTGATATAGCTGGTGATTCATATGCTACAGTTCCAGCAGTAACTATCGGTGCACCTAACCTTGCTGGTGGTATTCAAGCTACAGCACACGTTGTACTTTCTGGTGGTGGCGTAGATCATATCGTCATCGATAATCCAGGTACAGGCTACACTTCTGCTCCTTCAATAAGTATTGCTACTGGTCCAGGAGTAGATGCTACTGCACATACTCAAATCGGTTCAGGAGCTATCAAGATCAATAACTTTAATGACTATTCTGCAACATATATCAGCGGTGCTGGTGTTGTTGGTGAATGGGCTGCTAAGTATCCGGGCGCTTTAGGTAACTCATTAAAAGTTTCTATGGCTGACTCACAAACATATTCTGGCTGGGACTATGAAGGTGAATTTAATTATCCACCTGGCACTTCAACATATGCTGCTTCAGTTGGCGGCGAAAACGATGAATTACATATCGTTATAGTTGACGCCGATGGTCTATGGACTGGCGTAGCTGGTACAGTATTAGAAAAATTTGCGTTTATATCAAAAGCTGGCGATGCTAAAAAGTCAGATGGTACAAACAACTACTATAAAGACGTAATAAATTCACAATCAAGATATATCTGGTGGATGGATCATACTACTTCAGTGTTAACCACTGTCGGTGGCACAGGTACTTCAGGCGTTGCTTGGGGTAGAGATGCTGCTGGTGTAGGTTTCAAAGACTTATCAGCTTTAGTTACAAAGACATTAGTTGGCGGCGTAGATGATCTATCAGCTACTGACGGCGAGATAATCAACGGCTATGCGATCTTTGCTAATGCAGACCTCTATGACATATCATTGATACCATTAGGTAAAGCTTCTTCAACTGTTGCTACATACGTTATCAACAACGTGGCAGAAACAAGATTAGATTGCGTAGTATACGCTTCTCCACAAGATGTTGCAACTGGTGATATCATCATAGGATCTGGTTCAGATGCAACTTTAGCAACTGTAGCATATAGACTAGAATTACCAAGTTCATCATACGCTGTATTAGATTCTGGTTACAAATACCAATATGATCGCTATAACGACAAGTATAGATATGTACCATTAAATGGTGACGTAGCTGGTTTATCTGCTCGTACAGACTATACAAATGATCCATGGTGGTCACCAGCTGGTCTTAATCGTGGTCAAATCAAGAACGTTGTTAGACTTGCATTTAATCCAGGTAAGACAGAACGTGATACACTTTATAAAGGTGGTGTTAATCCAGTGGTTAACTTCCCTGGTCAAGGTACAGTACTCTTCGGTGATAAGACTCTTCTTGCTACACCTAGCGCGTTCGATCGTATCAACGTACGTCGTTTATTCATCGTACTTGAAAAAGCAATCGCTACAGCTGCTAAGTATCAACTATTCGAGTTTAATGACAGCTTTACAAGAGCTCAGTTTAAGAACCTTGTAGAACCGTTCTTAAGAGACGTTCAAGGTAGACGCGGCGTTACAGACTTCCGTGTTAAGTGTGATGACACAAATAACACCGGTGAAGTTATCGATCGTAACGAGTTCATTGCCGATATCTATATTAAACCTAACCGCTCCATCAATTTCATTACACTGAACTTTATTGCTGCTAGAACATCAGTTGCATTCAGCGAAATCGGTGCATAGCATATAAATAATAATAGGAAAAATAAAGGATAAAATATGGCAAACATTAGCGATTTTAAAGCACAACTGATTGGTGGCGGAGCTCGTGCCAATCAGTTTAGTGTAGAATTAACATTCCCAGCATACGTTGTCGGTGGACCTGCTGTTGGATTACAGTCACAGTTTTTATGTAAAGCTGCTCAATTGCCAGCTTCTAACGTAGAGAATATGCCTATCCAATATCGTGGTCGTGCTGTTAACTTTGCAGGCGAAAGAGTATTTGCTCCATGGAATGTATCCATCTATAATGACACAACATTTAACATCCGTAATGCGATGGAAAAATGGTCAGATGGCGTGCAAAACCATAGTCAAACAAACGGTCGTACAAACCCAAGAGACTATCAAGTGGACTTAAGAGTTCATCAATTAGATCGTAATGGTGCTATCGTTAAGACTTATAAGTTCCATGATGCATATCCAACAGAGATTGGTGCTATCGCAGTTGATTATGATACTGTCAATCAAATGGAAATTTTTGAAGTAAGTTTCACTTACAACTATTGGACTTCTGATACAAGTACAGCTGGATCGAACTTTGGAGTTGGCGTAACAGTCAATACTCCAGTTGGTTCTTTCCCTATCAACGTTTAGTTGGTATTTTATAATTAAGTAAGGTATATTATGGAAATCTTTGGATTCGAGATAGCAAAGAAAAAAGTCAAACGTGCGCAGGGCACAGAAGTTGTAACCCCTGCGCCGGATGACGGCTCAACGGTAATATCTACACTTGGAGCTGCAGCTGCCTATTATGGCATGACTGTCGACCTTGAAGGTGTTATCAAGAACGAGAATGATTTAATCCGCCGATACAGAGAAGTATCTCAGTACGGTGATTGTGACAATGCTGTAGAGGACATCATTAACGAAGCGATCGTTGCTAATAACAATGAACAGATCGTTGAAGTCGTACTAGACGATGTTAAGTTGTCCGCTTCTGTCAAGAAGATGATACAAGACGAGTTTGAAGAGATCCTTAAACTCTATAAGTTTGACAGCAGAGGTCATGACATATTTAGGTCATGGTATGTGGATGGTAGACTATACTATCACATCCTTATTGACAACGAGAACATTAAGAATGGTATTCAAGAGTTAAGATACATCGATCCACGTAAGATACGACGTATCAAGAATATCAAAAAAGGTAAGAACGATAAAGGTATTGACGTCGTTGTTGGTATAGAAGAGTTCTATATCTACAACGATAAGGGTATCAACGAGAATACAAGTCAAGGCGTTAAGTTATCGATTGATTCGGTAATCTATTGTCCTTCAGGCTTGATCGATCAGAACTCTAACACCATGTTAGGGTATCTACATAAAGCGATCAAACCTGTAAACCAATTGAAGATGATCGAAGATGCATTGGTAATCTACCGTGTATCGCGAGCACCTGAAAGAAGAATATTTTACATTGACGTAGGTAACTTGCCTAAGCTTAAAGCTGAGCAATACGTTAATGATATCATGAATAAGTACAGAAATAAAGTTGTCTATGATGCCGCAACAGGCGAGATCAGAGATGACCGCAAACACCTCTCTATGATGGAAGACTTTTGGATGCCTCGACGAGAAGGTGGCAAGGGTACAGAGATCACTACCCTGAACGGCGGTCAAAACCTCGGTCAGATCGAAGACATACAATATTTCCAAAACAAGTTGTACCAATGCTTGAACGTACCTGTATCAAGGATGAAGCCAGATCAAGGTTTCAGTCTTGGCAGATCAAACGAGATAACAAGAGACGAAGTCAAGTTCAATAAGTTCATTGAACGTATTAGACGCAAGTTCTCTGCGTTATTCTCAGAAGCATTAAGAGTACAACTAGTTGCTAAACAGATTATCAGACCTGACGAGTGGGATCAAATCTCTCAAGACATTAGATTTGACTTCCAAGAAGATAACCACTTCGCAGAGTTAAAAGATTCAGAGATCCTTACTAATAGGATCAACGTACTAAACATGATGCAGCCATACATTGGTACATTCTATAGTTTAGAGTACGTTAAGCGAAACGTTCTTAAGCAGTCTGAAGAAGATATTGAAGAGATACAAAAACAAATGGATGCAGAGCAAGAACAGATGCAGGCCATGATGACTATGCAAGGCGGTATGCCAGTCGACGGAGGAATGGGCGCAGGTCCAAACCCACCTGGATTACCACCAGCTACTAATAAAACTAAAGGAGAAGTATAATGACCCAAGGTATTAACGACTTAATCGCAGCAATTAGTACAGGTGATTCAGAAGCTATCAATTCAGCATTTAATGCTGAGATGGCATCACGTATCTCAACAAGACTAGAAGACATGAGAGTGTCTGTAGCTCAAGGCATGTTTGCTACTGAGCAATCTGCTGAAGAAACAGAAATTGTTGAAGAAGAAGTTGAACTAACAGAAGAAGAAGTTGATTCTATTTTAGATGCTATTACAGAAGAAGACTTAGTGGAAATCAATGAAGAAGAACAAGTTGATGAAGCTACATTATCAGCAAAAGCTGGTCGTGCAGGTAAAGACTTAGGTAAACCTGGTAAAAACTTCCATAAAATTGCTGATAAAGCTAGTAAAAAATATGGTTCTAAAGAAGCAGGCGAAAGAGTAGCTGGTGCTATCCTCGCCAAAATGAGAGCTAAATAATGTTCAATCCATTAAGCAAGATGAATGTGTCAGACTTAGGTCTTGATGCAGACTTATTAGAAGCTGCGATGAAATGCGGCTGCGAAAAAGAGTCTGCTTATAACCCATCTTGTGGTATGGATGACCTTAAATCAGAACCAAATGGATCAAAACCTGATGCAATGAAGGTTAATATTGCTTACGAAGCAAAGAAAAAGATTAAAAAAGAAGGCGTGTTTGGTGACCAAGAACCGGGTGGACCTAAGACATATACAAAGGATAATCCAGTATAATGTACTACGGGAGTTTTCTTAAGGCCTTAAATGGCACTACTGCTCGTGTCCATTCATATGGTCATATAATCGAGCAGGCATCCAACGGTAAGATCCTTATCGATGGCGAGAAGACTTCTTTTACAGATTTAGAGGAAGCAAGACAATACGTTAAAGCAAAGCAATACAATAAAACGATAGAAGAACAAGTTAAGACACAATTATACGAAGATATCCCTGATAATAAGATAGCGAATATAATTAAAGAGCATCATGATATTAAAGTAACTGATACATTAATAGAGTCATACATAGAACTTGCTTCCTCTAAACTTTTTACTGTAGACCCTGTCGTATTAGAGATCAGAAGCCTTAATAAGTTAGATAAGCTTATTGAAGGTAAGATAGATTATAAGTTAGCTGATGGTACTATCATAGCTATAAATGAGTCGACTCAAGACAAGTTGACAGAACTATTTAAAGAAGAACAAGAAATCATTGAGCACATGAGAGAAAGTAAAGAAAACTTTATCGATGTACTTAAGCAAATTGGAGAATAAAGATGGCTGTATTAACCTACATAATTAAGAACACTAACAAAGAAGTAGTTGTTAAGGTAGACACTGTTGATGGTGCTACTGGAATAATTGCACTTACAAGTTTAGCATCTGCAGATCAAGTATTAGGTGCAACTGGTGCAGCTGGCGCTACTGGTCCTGTAGTTAATATAGCTAAGATCATCTTTACTGGAGAACTTAACTCTGCGATTAGGATTACTAGAGACGGCGAGAATATCTTTGCGGGTGCCCCAGAAAATGCTCCATTTTTAGACTTAGTTGGAAACGGTATTACTGAAAATCGTAAAAATAATAAAGACATAGTTATCATTAAAGAAGGCGCAACTGGAGTTCCAGTCACTGGATACCTAGTCCTTCATAAACAAGACGGTTTCTACTCTAAAGTTGAGTACGAAAAATATGGTGCTTACGATGATGAGACTACAGTTGGTGCATTAGACATCGTTGGTAGCCCAGATTACACAGGATAATAAAAATGAAACTAATTAAAGAACATACCGAGACCGTAAAATACTTAGTTGAAGAAAAACTAGGTAAAGGTAAAGAATACTTCATTGAAGGTGTATTCCTTCAATCGAACTTAAAGAATCGTAACGGCCGCATCTATCCAGTAGAAATACTTGATAATGAGGTAAAACGATATAACGATGAATATGTCAACAAGAGTCGTGCCTTTGGCGAGTTAGGTCATCCTGATTCACCAACGATCAATCTTGACAGAGTGTCTCATATGATTAAATCATTACGACGTGAAGGTGATAACTTCATTGGTAAGGCTAAGATCATGGATACTCCATATGGCAAGATCGTTAAGTCACTCATAGATGAAGGAGCTACACTTGGTGTTAGTTCTAGAGGTATGGGTTCACTTGACAAAAAAGGTGATGTTTCTTATGTTGGTAAGGATTTTACTTTAGCGACAGCTGCAGATATCGTAGCTGACCCGTCCGCCCCTAATGCTTTCGTAGAGGGTGTAATGGAGTCTAAAGAATGGGTTATGGTCGATGGAAAATTTGTGGAGAAAGACTTACGAGAAATGCAAGCGAATATCCGCCGTGCGTCTAGTAAAAATTTACAAGAGGCAAAGATTAGAGCATTCCAATCATTCCTCGCGAAAATTAAATAACTATAAATAATAGTATATCCGTAAAAAGATACACAAATTAGGAGAAAGAAATGTCAATCGAACAAAAAATTGCACAAATCTTAGCTGAATCAAGATCAGCTGATGATCAAGTGGAAGAAATTGTTGAAGAGAATGTGGTTACAAAGAATGCTGCAGCAGGCGACCAAGCAGTGATTCGTACAGCTACAAACTCAGTACCAAACGGTGGCGAAACACCAAATGAAGCTAACGCTAAAAACAATGCAGAAGACGAAAAAGAAGCTGAAGTTGCTTCTAAGAAACCTAACGTTGTTACAGCAAAAGCTGAAGCTGGTGATCAAGCAGTTATTCGCACAGCTAAGGATTCAATCCCAGCTACAGCGGCCGGTGCAGCAGTTAATTTTAAAGAAGATATGGATGCTTTATTCAACGGTGAAGAACTCACTGAAGAATTCAAAGAAAAAGCAACTACTATTTTCGAAGCAGCAGTAATGACTCGTATCAACGAAGCATTCGCTACTATTGAAGAAGAATTCGAAGCGCGCTTGCAAGAAGAAGCAGCAAAGAATCAAGAGGGTCTTGTTGAAAAAGTTGATGGATACCTCAACTATATAGTTGAGCAGTGGTTTACACAAAATGAAATCGCCCTTGAAAGTGGTATGAAATCTGAAATCTTAGAAGGTTTTGTTTCTGGTCTAAAAGGCCTATTCGAAGAACACTACATTGATATTCCTGAGGAAAAATTTGATGTATTAGGTGCTCAAGAAGAAGCAATCTCTGAATTACAAGCTAAGTTAGATGAACAAGTTGCAGTGAACGTTGAGCTTAACAAAGCTTTAAATGAATCTACTCGTAACGAAATCGTCGACGGTGCTTTAGATGGTTTAACAGAAACTGATAAAGAAAAATTCCTTGGCTTAGCTGAAGAATTAGCTTTTGAAGATGCTGAATCATTCTCTAAGAAAGTTCAGACAATCCGTGAGAACTATTTCACAAACAAGGCATCAACATTAGTTGAGTCTGTAGTAACAGATACTCCAGTTGAAAATCTTACAGAAGAAAAAGCTGTAGATCCTTCAATCAGAAAGTATATGTCCGTACTCAACAACATTAAATAAGGAAAATAAAATGACAACTCGTCAAGACTTAGTAAAAAAATGGAGCCCGATCTTAGAACACGGTTCGCTCCCAGAAATCAAAGATAACTACCGTAAGGAAGTTACTGCGATTCTTTTAGAAAATCAAGAACGTGAAATGCAAAAAGGTGCTGAAGCTCTTTTCGAAGCAGCTCCAGCTAACTCAGGTGGTTCTGGTATCGCTTTAGGTGGTTCTGGTTCTTCAACAGGTACAGTTGCTGGTTTCGATCCAGTACTTATCGCATTAGTACGTCGTGCAATGCCACAAATGATTGCATACGACATCGCTGGTGTACAACCAATGACACAACCAACTGGTTTGATCTTCGCTATGAAGAGCAAATATACAACACAAGATGGTACAGAAGCTTTATTCAACGAAGCTGATACAGCTTTCGCTGGTGCTACTGGTGCTGCTCAATCTGGCACAAACCCATTCACTGACAACGTTATTAATGGTATGTCAACAGCTACTGCTGAACAATTAGGTTCAACACCAGCTGACTTCCATTCAATGGCATTCTCAATTGAAAAAACTAGCGTAACTGCTAAAACACGTGCACTTAAAGCTGAGTACTCAATCGAGTTAGCTCAAGACTTGAAATCAGTTCATGGTTTAGATGCTGAAGGCGAATTAAGCAACATCCTTTCAACAGAAATCCTTGCTGAAATCAATCGTGAAGTTATCCGTACAGTTTACTACGGTGCTAAAGTTGGTGCTCAATACGGTACAGCTACTGCTGGTACATTCGACTTAGACGTTGACTCTAACGGTCGTTGGTCTGTTGAAAAATTCAAAGGCTTATTGTTCCAAATCGAACGTGAAGCTAATGCGATTGCTCAACAAACTCGTAGAGGTCGTGGTAATTTCATCATCTGTTCATCAGACACTGCATCAGCATTGGCTATGGCAGGTGTATTAGATTACGCTCCAGCTCTTTCAACATCATTAAATGTTGACGAAGCATCTACAACTTTTGCAGGTGTTTTAAATGGTAAGTACAAAGTTTATGTTGATCCATATTCAGGCGGTAACAATCCATCTGCATCTGGTTCACAATTCTTCGTAGTTGGTTACAAAGGTACATCAGCATTTGATGCTGGTTTATTCTATTGCCCATACGTTCCTCTCCAATTGGTTAGAGCTGTTGATCCTAACACATTCCAACCAAAAATTGGCTTCAAGACACGTTATGGTATCGTAGCTAACCCATTTGTTAACTTAGACGATAGCAATTCAGATAACAACGTTATCGTAGCTAACAAAAACTACTACTACCGTAAGGTTGCAGTAACAAACTTAATGTAATAAGATCCGAAAGGACACTACATTGAATAAGAGGGGACCGAAAGGTCCCTTTTTATTGCATATAAATAAGATATAACATTAAGGAAATCATCATGGCAGCAAATGCAAATTGTCCTATACCTAATAATTTAAACCCTTTATCACCTACCGGATTTAGGTTATCAATATCAAAGTTACCAGACTTGACATACTTCTGTCAAGAAGCAAATCTACCTGAGGTCGAGTTGCCATCTATGGAAATGCCTACATCATTCTCAACTATTGGTGTACCTGGAGACATGCTTCATTTTGGAGACCTTACTGTCCAGTTTTTAGTAGACGAGAACCTTGCAAACTATAAGGGCGTATTTAATTGGTTAATAGGTTTAGGATTCCCGGAAAACTACTTACAGTATCAAGCATTAGTATCTAAAGATCCACTAGTACAAGATAATAAGTTTGGTGGTATGGTAGGAAATTATTCAGACGGAGTGCTTGAGATATTAGGCAGTAACAACTTAGCAACACAAACCATACTTTTTAGAGACCTGCATCCAACCTCAATATCGTCATTACCATTCACAGCTAATGCTACTGATATTAATTATCTTATTGGGACTGCTACATTTAGGTATACATACTATGACTTTGTGGACCCTAATGCTACTTCAAGCGCGGTGGGAGCAGCAAACTAAAGCATGTACTTTAATTAATTATTGTGTTATAATGTAATTTTAAATGGTGTGGGTATATTATGAATATTGAAGAGATACAGCAGATGTGGGAACAAGACAGTGTCATCGATGATAATCACTTAGGTGAAGCATCGACTGAGACTGCCAAGGTCCATTCCAAGTATATCAAACTTATGGTAGGTGTCAAGCTCAAGCTTACAAAGGCTCGAGGTGACTATAATATCCTACGTAAGAATAAGTTTAGATACTATCGCGGTGAACTATCAAGAGAAGAGTTGGCCGAGTTAGGCTGGCAACAGTATCAACTAATCAAACCACTTAAGAATGAGATGGATGAATTCCTTCAAGGTGATCAAGATTTAATAACTTTAAATACTAGGATCGAATACCTTGAGACTATGGGCTACCTACTCGAAGGTATCTTAGGTCAAATCAAAGCAAGAGATTGGCAACTTAAAAACGGTATTGAATGGAAGAAGTTCCTAGCTGGAATGTAATGAAACTAACCATAGAAAAACTTAATGAAGTAAACATCCGTGTATATGGTGATGCTGGCTGTGAGCAAGAACTAGAATCATTTTTTACTTACGAAGTTCCTGGCGCAAGGTTTACGCCTAAGTTTAAAGCTAGGTTGTGGGACGGTAAGGTTCGACTGTATTCATTAATCAAGAAGACGCTATATGCTGGTCTATATCAATACGTCTTAGAGTTTGCTCAACGTAATAACTATGACTTAACGTTCAATCCGACAGATGACTATCCAAAACCTCTCGATCTACACAACTACTCAACAGAACAAGTAACTAAGTTCATATATGACCTCGACTTATATGGTCGTGGAGAACCAATCGAAGCTCGCGACTATCAGATCGCAGCAGTACAGACAGCACTAAATCTTAATCGTACAGTATTATTATCTCCTACCGCTTCAGGTAAATCTTTCATGATCTATTGTTTGATGAGATGGCACCTTGAAGAAGATCGTAAGACAATCATCGTTGTACCTACTACATCACTAGTAGAACAGATGTACTCAGACTTTGAAGACTACTCATCACACAATCAATGGTCAGTCAAAGATAACTGTCAGAAACTATATTCAGGATTCACCCGTGACTTTACTAAGAACGTACTCATTACTACGTGGCAATCCATCTATACACAACCTAAACAATGGTTTGCAAACTTTGATGTGATAGTCGGCGATGAAGCACATCAATTTAAAGCCACCTCATTGATTACAATCATGGAACGTATGCAACACGTTAAGTATCGCATTGGTACCACAGGTACGATAGATAACAAAAAGATTAATCAACTAACTTTAGAAGGTTTATTCGGACCTGTCCATAGAGTAACGACTACACGAGAACTGATGGATGATGGTAAGGTCGTTAAGATCGACATAAATTGCCTATTACTTAAGTATAAAGACGAGATACGTAAAGCTTGTAAAGAACACACCTATCAAGAAGAGATGGAATTCCTTGTATTAAACGAAGCACGAAACAAATTTATCCGTAACCTTGCCTTATCTTGTAAAGGTAATACTCTAGTCTTATTCCAATTCGTAGAGAAACATGGTATACCTCTATATGAGGATATTAAAGCTCGAGCTCCTGACAAGAACGTCTATGTTGTACACGGCGGGATAGAAACTTTAGATCGTGAAGACATCCGTAAGAACACCGAGCTTGGTGATAATACTATCATCGTTGCCTCATATGCTACGTTCTCAACGGGTATAAATATACCAAGCATAGAGAATATCATCTTTGCTAGTCCTACCAAGTCTAAGATCAGAAACCTTCAATCTATAGGTCGTGGTCTAAGATTAAAAGATGGTAAGACTCATTTAAAACTATATGATATTGCTGATGACTTACAACACAAATCGCGAAAGAACCATACATTGAACCACTTTGTTGAGAGAATCAAGATATACTCAGAAGAAAAGTTTGACTATAAAGTCCACGAGGTACAACTATGACAGCAGATCTAGATCGTTACGTAGTAATTAAATTAATCTCTGGCGAAGAGCTCTTAGGCACTCTTGTAAAAGAAGATGACTATGATATCAAGATCCAGTTCCCTATGGTAGTAAAGCATGTTAGCCGTATCATGAGTGGATATCCTGTAGAGTCTATAGTATTAGGGACTTATAGTCACTTTTGTGCTGATGATGAATTCGTGTTTCATAAACAACACATCGTGGTATTAAAAGACATGGATCCTCGATACGTAGACGAGTATCATAGATCTGTGGATGATTTCATTGGAGCTAACACCCCACCCCCTGAAGCTTATGACCCGAACGAACTACAACAGTTATCTGATAAGCTTAAGAACATGTTTAGAGATAACATAGATGAAGATTATCCCGAAACAATCTCTTTAAACATCGATGGTAATAAAACATTACATTAACCACTTGAAAAACCCCATACAGTCATAGTAACACTTTGAACAATTAAAGTACAATTATTTTTATGGATCAAATAACAATAGATCAAACGGCAGCAGATAAGATCAAGTCTCTATTAAAAGAAGAGGATGTTCAAAACCTTATGTTACGTATATTCGTATCAGGAGGAGGATGTTCTGGATTTCAATATGGATTCACATTTGACGATAATCAAAATGAAGACGACTTTGTCATAGAACAACATGAAGTTAAGTTACTAATAGATGCTATGAGCATGCAGTATTTAGCTGGGTCTGAAATAGCATATGAAACATCTCTAGCAGCATCTCAATTCACAATAAAAAATCCAAACGCAACATCTAAATGCGGATGTGGTTCATCATTCTCTGCATAAAATAATTTTACTTTATACCTACTATGTAGTACAATGATCTTAATTATTAAATAAAGGTGAATTACATGGCTGAGAAAAAACCAGTCCACTACGTAAACAATCCAGACTTCTTAGAAGCGGTTAAGAAGTATAAGAAGCAGTGTGCAGATGCAGAAGCTGGTGGAGATCCTAAACCACAGCTCTCTAATTATCTTGGTGAGTGTATCCTTAAGATCGCTACTAAGCTTGCTAATCGTCCAAACTTTATCAACTATTCTTATAAAGATGACATGATCCTCGACGGCATCGAGAACTGTATCATGTACTTTGATAACTTTGATCCAGCAAAATCATCTAATCCATTCAGTTACTTTACGCAGATCATTTACTATGCATTCCTTAGACGTATAGAAAAAGAAAAGAAACAATCATACATCCGCGGTAAACTAATCAGAGACACCACGATAGAATCATTTGAGACACAAGGTCATGATGATGGTGACGACTTCTATAATGGATTCATCGGGTTCATGCAACAACATGGTACGTTTGATGATGGCTATGAAGAACGCCAAAAGAATAAGAAGAAGAAAAAGAAAGTCGATCCAGATACTATTACTTTAGATACATTTATTGAGAATCCGAATGAGTAAGATAGTCATATTAGGCGATACCCACTTTGGTGTAAGAGGAGACTCATTAAAGTTTCACAAATACTATGAGAGGTTCTATGAAGAATTTTTGTTTCCGTATATGGAAGAGCATAACATCAAAGGTATCTATCAGCTTGGCGATCTATTTGATCGTCGTAAGTTTGTTAACTTCAATACGCTTGCTGAGTGCAAACGCTACTTCTTTGATAAACTAAAAGATAAAGGCATCCAACTAATAACTCTATTGGGCAACCATGATATATTTTGGAAAGAGTCGTTAGAAGTCAATGCACAATCATTGATATTAGGCGAGTATGATAACATCATAGTGATCGATAAACCGACTCGTATGCATGAAGATAACACTACGATCGATCTTATACCATGGATCTGTAAGGAGAATGAAGTTAATGTATTTAGTTTTATTGATAGCAGTAAATCTGACCTGTGCTTGGGTCATTTTGAGATAGCAGGATTCCCGATGTATCGTGGCATGGTAGCCGAAGATGGTCTATCACACGATATGTTTAGTAAGTATGAACGAGTATTATCTGGTCATTACCATACAAGGTCTAAGCAAGAAAACATCGAGTACATCGGTACACCATACGAGATGACATGGCAAGATGCGAATGATCCAAAAGGATTCTCAGTATTTGATACTGTAACAAGACAGCTTGAATTCATCCAAAACCCTTTCACTATACATGAAAAGATCGAGTATAATGATAAGGATCAAGAACCAATCGATCTTACAACCATAGATATAAAGGATAAGTACATTAAGTTGGTCGTTATAAATAAAACCGACCTATATAAGTTTGATAGGTTTGTCAATTTATTGTACGAACAAGAACCATATGAAGTCAAAATCATCGAAGACCTTTCAGAGTTTAACGAAGGTACGATCGACGCAGAGATTAATCTGGAAGATACTATTAGCATTCTTGGTAATTACATTGATTCCGTCCAAACGGAAGGAGATAAGGAAGCTATTAAATCTTTCGTAAAAGGATTATACATTGAAGCAATTAATCAGGAGGTTGTTTGATAATATTTAAGTCAGTGAGTTGGAAAAACTTCTTATCAACAGGTAACTCAGCAAATAAAGTACAATTAGATGGTCACTCAACAACCTTAATAGTTGGGAAAAACGGTGAAGGTAAGTCCACTATCCTTGATGCACTTACCTTCTCACTGTTCAATAAACCATTTAGAGACATCAATAAGAACCAACTAGTAAACTCTATTAATCAAAAGAACTGTGTGGTTGAGATTGAGTTTGACATTGGTCCTATACACTATAGAGTAGTACGCGGTATCAAACCTAATATCTTTGAGATATATCAGAACGGGACTATCATCAACCAAGATGCTGCCGTAAAAGATTATCAAAAAGTCCTCGAACAGCAGATCCTAAAATTAAATTATAAAACCTTCACCCAGGTAGTGATATTAGGATCTGCTTCCTTTGTACCGTTCATGCAGTTACCTGTGTGGCAAAGACGTGAAGTCATCGAAGACATCCTTGACATCAAGGTATTCTCAACGATGAATACTATCCTTAAAGAAAAGATTGCGGAGAACAAAGAAGAACTGTCTGCAGTGGAGACTGAGATCCGTATCATTACTGAACAAGCTAAAGCTCAAAAGAGTTTGATCGATTCATTACAAAACTCTAAGGACCAAAACGTTAAGGTGTTGCGAGATAAGATCGATACTAACATCAACGAGATAAATGATAAGACTCAATTAGTAGATCTACTTAATAAAGATATAGAGGTACTTAATACACAACTACATGATAAAGCTGATGTAGATAAAAATATTGATATGTGTAAATCAAACATGAATAAGCTGTCGCAAAAACTTACGCAAGTCGATGAGCATATAGAATTCTTTACTAGTAACGAGACGTGTCCATCGTGTGAGCAAGGTATCCAACATGAACATAAAGATAAGATCATCAGTAAGATAACTGAAAGCAAACAACAGATCACAAACAATATGGATACACTTAACTCTGCATATAGTAAATTGAGTGTAGACCTACAAGAGAAACAAGATGTCTTAAATCAAATACAAGATAAGAATATCTCTATATCTACAGAGATCAATGGTATGAACATGCTTGTTAAAGCTAACCAACAACTTGAGAAAGAGATCAACGAGTTATCTGTACAAGGTGACATCGATGTTGAGAAGGATAAGATCAAGACATTAGCTAATGATGCACTACAAAAGAATGAATCAAAGATGGAACTTATAAAAGAGAAACAATTACAAGAGATCGCTGGAGTTTTATTAAGAGATACCGGTATCAAGACCACTATCATTAGAGAATACTTACCGGCGATGAATAAATTAATTAACATGTACCTGTCCGCAATGGACTTCTTTGTTAAGTTTGAACTAGATGAATCATTCAATGAATCGATTAAATCTAGGTTTAGAGACGAGTTCACTTATGCCTCATTCTCTGAAGGCGAGAAGATGCGTATCGACCTCGCAATCCTATTCACTTGGCGCCAGATCGCTAAGATGAAAAACTCGGTGAACACCAACTTGTTATTACTAGATGAGATCTTTGATTCTAGTCTTGACGTGGCTGGTACCGATTACTTCCTATCTGTAATGGATACACTGGGCGAAAATACCAATGTGTTTGTTATATCCCATAAAGGTGATGTGCTTCTTGATAAGTTTAAGAATAACATACGCTTTGAAAAGACTAACGATTTTAGCTCTGTGGTAACTAACTCATAAGTTATTGATTTATATGGGAAACTTTCCCGGCAGCGCCCAGGACAGCCCATTTTTTGGCTAGATAGGTCAATATACCCTGTCTGGGCCCAGGGGCCTATGTACATTAAATAGCTTTTTAGGTATAATGTTTCTTTAACCTGGAGAGTTTATGACAACACAAATCACTTATTACTTACAATTTTCACCATCACAAAACCGCTTAATTATTGACACATCACTATCCAACAATTGTGAACTCAAAGAATCAATCCAAGCATCATCTTGGCTACAAGCAAAATACAACTTAGGCTACCCCCTAACCTCCCTACAAGAATATCTTTTAAATCAATAACTTACATAATTATCTATATAAATCAATAACTTATACCCTATGTACTTTAAATATAAAATAGGGTATAATGGTTATATTAATTGGAGAGATTGATGACAAAGACAGACTTAGTAGCAAAATTATTAGCAAACGAAAACCTTACGGTCATCCAGGGCCCTGTTAAGACAGCTTCGTTTGATATTAAAAACCGTGTCCTAAGACTTCCGCAATGGAAGGACATGACTGACAATCTTTTAGATATGCTAGTTGGCCATGAAGTAGGTCATGCACTTTACACTACTCTTGAAGAGTATTCAACTAAAAACCCACATAAAGATGTACCACACTTCTCAGGCTATATGAATGTGCTTGAGGATGTACGTATCGAAAAATTAATGAAGCGTCGTTATCCTGGCCTTCGTAAGTCATTTAACATTGGTTATAAAGAACTTAACGACCGTGACTTCTTTGGTGTAGCTAACGGTTTTAAAGATATGTTATTGATCGACAAGATCAACCTATATTTCAAAGCTGGTTACTCATGCGGTGTTACTTTTACAGACGTTGAGAAAGCATTCGTAAGACGCGCTGAAGAGACTGAGTCATGTGAAGATGTTATTAAGTTAGCTAAAGAGATCTATGACTATTCTAAGAAAGCTATGGAAGACAAGATCGAACAAATGAAAGCTATGTCAGACGATCACGAAGAATTTGAAGAAGAAGAGTCTGAAGAGAAAGGTCAATCAAATGCTCAAGACTTTGAAGCTGACGAAGAAGAGACTGATGAGATACAAGATGAAACAC
>Ga0208613_1000213_pt1 | contig 20204 bp, 21 predicted proteins | sample CryBogmetaGMA6M_FD_184543 | JGI IMG/M metagenome (GOLD analysis project Ga0208613, IMG submission 184543) | Freshwater microbial communities from Crystal Bog, Wisconsin, USA - MA6M (SPAdes) | ecosystem: Environmental > Aquatic > Freshwater > Lake | place: Crystal Bog, Wisconsin, USA | collected... | reverse complement strand
AACAACCACTGGCGGAACTAAAATTACAGTTATTAATTCAGATTTGTTATTTACGGGAACTTCAAAAACAAAGCAAGTCTGGGATAGTGTATTTGATACCAAATCTACTTTATTTTTAGTTGGCTTATTTAATGGCCTATTAGCAACAGATGGTTCTGTTAAACGAGGGTCATATGCATATTCTACCGTATCCGAACAGTTAGCCAAAGATTTTCAAAGGCTTGGGACACTGTTAGATAAGAATGTAGTTTATAACGCTAAACAAGGCGACTGTTTCAAACTAATGGTATTAAATAGATCAACTGAACCTCGACTTAACGATGCTGGAAAACATAATACTTGGGTAGACTACTCTGGTAAAGTTTATTGTGCCGAAGTATCTACTGGATTACTTTTAGTTAGGCGTAATGGAAAACAAGTAATTTCTGGTAATAGCCCTTTCCGTCATGCCTTTCTTAGTTTTCATGTAAAATGTCCGCTCTTTGTTAAGGGCCAATTCGATAAGCATCAAGTTGGTATCTCTATTAATACTATCTCTGGTCGCTATGTTCAGACGGCAGATGATTGGTATATTCCATCATATTTTAGGCAAAGTGCTGATAATGTTAAGCAAGGTTCTAAGGCAGAGCCGGTAGAAGAAAATGAATGTTGTATGGCAGAATATGAAGCACATTATATAAATAGTTTAGGTTTATATAATGATATGATTGAAGCTGGAGTTTGTCGTGAACAGGCTAGAACTGTTCTACCACAAGGTATGAATACAGAGTTCTATATGTCTGGTAGTCTCCAGGCATTTGTTCACTTCATTAAACTACGCACAGATAGTCATGCACAAAGAGAAATCCAAGACTACGGCTTCGCCTTTAAGGAGCTGGTAGAGAAACACTTTCCAGTCTCTATGAAAGCTTTGTTGGAGATACCCTAATGTTTGTAGGAAATCAAGCAAGAACTAATATACCGATAGTTGATAGCACTATCACAGCATACCTAGATTACCTAGCTGCCTCTGAAATATTGCCAATAGGTAGATATGCTTTAGCTGGTGGTTCTATGAGAGCAATCTTTGATAAGACAAGGCTCCGTGACTTAGATATTTATTATCTAGGGTCTGAGACGGAGCATGAAACGGTCTTCGGTAATTTGTGTTTTGATTACGAAGGCCTTTCCCGGTTCAGTACACCATTTGCTGCTTTTAAGGTAGCTAATATTGGTGGTAAGTATATCGAAGAAACCAAGAGGTCAGAACCAACTACAAGACTGATAGGCGAACAAACTAGGCCAGATGTTCAGATCATATCTTATGGGTATGATTCAAAGTTTTCGTCGAGGGATTTAACCTCTAATAACCACAGAAAAAATAACTACGTTGATACATATGCCTCTTCTATTTGGGAGGTTATAAATGCTTTTGATCTCAACTTATCAAGAGCGGGAGTGGAGTTTAGCGTTAATCATGCTGCCATTTCTATCTCGGAGATTGTTATTACGTCTGAATTTTTAATTGATGTTAGCATGAGAAAAATGCGCTTCTATGAAAACGAAGAAAAGCTGCCTCAGCAGTTAACATCACTAAGAAGATTTCATAAGTTATTAAAGCTTGGTTATGAACCAGACGATGCTTTCTTTTCTGAATGGAATAATAGACTAAGAAGCAACCCTACTATTTTAGAAGGTTCTTATGATTAAAAAACTTCGTATCGAACTCGCTCTTGCTAGGCATAAAAACGAAAGGGCCTCTAAGTATAGGGTGCTTCAAGCAGAATCGGAAGTAGAGAAATATCTTGACTTGCCTTATACTATTAATAAGGATAGCTTTATAGCTAATCTTTCCACAGTTTCTGTGGAAAAGAAGAAGTTACTATGTATTGTTGAGAATAAAATAAGTAAACTATTAGATAAAACACCGGATCTGTTTCAAAAGTATAATGCTTTGTTGTCTTATTTGTATTTTACTTTTATGGATGAGCAAGAAAGCAATATATTTTCTTCTCCCCATATCACTTCTCCAATTTTATTTAATCCTAGCGATTCAACAGCAACCTATACTTTACATACAGAACACCAAAGCAGTATAAATTACGACTTCCGTGTGAATATGTATAAACGAGTAAACCCTATTGTTGTAGCATATAATATGGCTTTAATCAGGCCAAATGCTCCGCACACAAATACAGCTAAATACCCGGACAAGCAAAAAATTATTAACTCTCTGTTTGATTACTATACAAAAGATCGTACAGACTCTAATGTAACTTCTTGCTATAAAGATATCGATAGTGTAGTATCAGGAATTAATGTAATATCTGATTATGAGATGAAAAGATTTATATACCTTTCGGAACCAGCGGGTTCAAACCCAAACTTCCTAACGCATTAAACCGGAGAATTACTATGATTTTGAATGTTTTCCTTTATTAGATAAACTAATTTTTCGTTTCGTTTCTTCTGAGTGTGGTTTTGAGTGTTTGCCTTTATTGGATAACCCTATTTTAGCTTTTGTCTCTTCTGAATGAGGGCCAATTTTAAGTCCCGTTCTATAAGCAGATAGCTTAGCTTTGGTTTCTTCTGATCTTGGTTTACCCAGCTTACTTAATGAAACTTTTAGTTTATCCTCTTCGGTTAATTTTCTACCGAGTTGCTTTTGTCTTAGTTTTTCTTTATGTTCTTCTGATAAAGGTTTTTTTATTTTTCCTAGGTTAGAAGCGGATATCTTAGCTTTTGTTTCTTCCGAACAGTTATGTCCAGTTTTAGCGCCTTTATATAAAGCTGGATTATATCCAGCTAAGGAGCATCCATTATAACCATTAGAATACGCATCTAGCTTATCTATAAAAAATTGTTCTAAACTTGATAATAATACTTTATCACACTCTACTAACACAATAAAAGTAAAAGCTTCTTCTCCATATTTATTCCAAGCTCGTTGAAGTTTTTGACTATGGTGTTTATTTGCTTTAAGAGACCGCAAATGTGCTAAATGTCTCCTGTGTAGATTAATAGTTGAGCCTATATAAACTTTATTAGTCACGGTATTTGTTATACAATAAATGCCAGGCGTTTTATTCATTTAGATATCCCTAATAATTAATTGTCATTAGTGACCGGAGAAAACCATGGAAAGTGTTAATTACCATAAAAATACTCGTCAGTGCTTGGTCGTTGTTAATTCGAGTAATCTCGCTGGATATCTTAATAAGATGTCAGATACTAAAACGAGAATTGACTTTAAAGAGCTTTTAAACCATGCCGCCAATGGGAGAGAAGTCATTGGCGCTCTCTGCGTTAGTCAGTATGATTTGGCTTTCATGGAGAACAAATCTGTTGAGTACAGGAATAAGAATAAGAAGTTCTTGTTCTCACTACAAGCACTTGGTTGGACACCATTACAAGTTCCCTATGATGCCAGCACAAAAGACATGGATGTTGTATTCCAAGCTGTGTGGCGATCTATGTATAAAATGTTAATGAATAGTGAAGATCAGCCAGCGTATGATTTTGCTAATATTGATCTTGTGTTTATTACTGGAACATCTCTTTGGATGACAGTCATTAGCCCATTCCACAATAACGGATTTGCTATAGAAGTTTTGTACCCAAAGAAGTCAACTTCATCTGAACTATCCTCCACTTTTGTATTCAGAGATTTGCAAGGGTTCATCACTAAATCCACAGGAGCTGTGAATGTTAGAATTGATAACAAATCCAGAAGCAACTAATAAGGTTCAAATTTCTATAACCAAAGAAGGTATAGAGTCATTTTGTCAAGTTTTGACCAATCTACAAAATGGAATAGCAATGTCTTTTGACGATGTTATTCTTACTTATAGCGATCCTTCTAGCCAAGGAACTTCTCCCACTATTGCTGGAGATACAACGGCTCTGTTTTCGTTTCAAGCCCTTGATTACCTTGTTGTGGAATTGCCAGTCTTAACTGGAACAAGACATGACTTTTTTGATCCCTTGCTAAGACACTTAGAAGCATTTTTCCCCTCCCTGTATAAAGAAACTCTTTCTAAAGCTATTAATGCTAGTAATATAATAAGCCTCTTTGATAAGAGAACTATAATTATATTTCAGTTCAAAAACAGAGAATTAGAAACTGTTTCTACTGTTCCATACCACGCTGGGGTGGACGAGTATATCGAAAATGTCTCTTTGCGTAAGTCTTTCTTAAGTAGTTTACAGCAAGAAGGATTACTTGGCTTATTTAGTAAAGATAGTAAAGTAGCTACTGCTCTAGCCAACCTAAGAACGGGTTATTATTCTTATTATAATTACAATAATTATTATAATAACAATAAAGCCTCCTTCTTTGTAAAGAAGAACTATTTCAGATTGAACTCTCTAGAGTTTAATGAAGGCATGGTTTCGTTAGCTATTAGAAGGAGAACTTTAACAGGTAGTTATAATTCTAACTTCGGTTATGTTCATCTTATTTCAGCTATCCTTAATCCTTCTTGTGTATCGATAGTTCCAGAACAGAAGCATTTAGGGATGTCAATTCTAACAGCTAGTGCTAGCTCGCTATCATTAACGAAGCAGAGTTACCCAGTAGTAGTCGAAGACGAGTCTTTACCTTCATACGCAGAATCGAACACTATTTTTATTGAGTTATCTGATAAAGATGCTGAGTTTTTAGCTGCTGTTAAAGCTGTAGATTCCTCTTTAGTATATACTAAGCACAAACTTTTGTTAGTTGACGGTGCGGCTAAGGAAGTTAGAAACTGCACTGCGGTTTATAACGCTTCTAGAAGTCTCAAAATTGTTATGCGAGAAGAAAAGAAAAAATTATCGGATGATGAGGCGTATAAGAGTAGAATAATGAGAGATTACTTAAGTTATGCTATATCTCTTGTTGCCATTCCAATATTCCAAAAAGAATTCGTCATACCAGAGTGCCTGCAAAAAAGTTTTGTTTTTAAGATGGCTTGTTTTCATAGTATTTGGTATGTACAGCCGTACAGAAGCCAGCCCAGACTATCTGGATCATATGCACACACTTTTCAAACAGCCAGAGCCGCACAGGCAGACGGTTGGACAGTTCCTGAAATACCGAAAAGTATACCTGTCAATACTAAAGCAGTTACTTCCTTTGTAAAAGATTTTAAAAGTAAGGAATTAGCGTCTTCAACTCAAACCAGAAGCAGTGTCTTTACAAGGCAGTTTATTGAGCCCTTCGTGGAAAAAAGCACAAACTCTTATTCTGTTCCGAAGGAAACTTGCCTGTTTGGTTGGATGTTTAACATAGATAATCCAAACCATGGTCACCATTCCTATCAATGTATGGATTCTTACTTAGTAAGAGCAACTGCGGCGGGAAGTTATTTCCACAGAGGTTGTGGTTTAATAAGCGATAAGACTTTTGGTATTCAAGCCATTATGGGCAATGTGTTTACCACTACAGATTTTAATAAAGGGCAGTCTTTTGAGTGCTCTATCGTAAATCCAAAACACACCATACCAGAAGACCTGAGGGTTCAGTACATCTCAGCAGTTCTTGACATCTATTCAGCTAACTTTGTTCCTAGCGATACCGTAGAAAAAGCTATTCAGTCTTACGGATCCGTGGCGTTTAATTATGAGTTAGCAAGAGTTAATCAATTACTGTTCTTATCAGAAGAGAGTCTTAATATTTTTAAGGCTCTCTATAGCTGTGAGACATTCGAAGATTTATCAATTTGTCTAGATCTTTGTATGCCAATCTGTTTAGATATCCTAGAAACTTTAGACTATTCATCGGAACTTAAAGCGCATGTTAGAAACATGCTAAACTATTTTTGGAATACCACAACAGCAATAGCTGAGGAGTTAGAAAAAGTATGATACAGTTAAAAAGTAATATAACTCTATTTGAGTTATCAACTTTAATAGGAGATGTAGTGGCTGGGTATACCCACAACTACACATTCCTTGACAACCCGGGGGTAGCCTATGTGTCTACTCACGAAGCAGTAGCAGAAACAGAAGAAGAGGCTGTTAACTTCACTGAAACCCTTTCTGAAATGTTTACTTTATACTTTGGTAAAAAGATTAAGCCTTTCAAGTATGACGGGAACAATAAAACATCGGAATACTCTGTTTTTAATAGCATATTCACTGCCCAAAGTGGGATGGTTAGACTGTTATGGCTGGATAATAAAATTGTCTCCATGTTAGTTGGCTCTAAGCCACTAAAAATTGTTTTTAATGAAGAGTCCCAATCCCCAAGGTATGCTTCTCGTAAACAAACACCGTTTAAAAATCAGACCGAAGAGACTACATACTGTGCCCACTATTTTGGGTTTAGTGGTGGGTCAGACGCTGACTTAGCTCTATCTGATACAGATAAAGAAAAGCTTATGACAATACCAAAAACTTCTTGGTTGGTTGCCGAGAAGTTTTCAAATATATCTCAGAGGCATGAGGATAGTTGCAGATCTATCGCTGTATCTAAAAACTACGTTCGTTGGGGATCATTAGAAATGTTCGTTGGTTCTAACGACATTAACTTTTTGATGTACCCAAAGCACAATAGCTACTTCTTTTCCAAAGGAGGGAGTTACGGTAGTGGTATTCCAGGGCTAGTTAAGATCCTAGGAGATTTGGATTATATTGAATTGCTTGATACTAAACTCCTTGAAGGTGATTGGAATAGGTATAGAGAATATGACAATAACTTCTTCGTGTCAAACATAGGTCTTATTGACGAGCTAGCAAAGAAGAAAAACTATCTTAAGTTTAGCTATAACTCAATGCGTGACTTTAGTGCTTCTAAGAAGGCACTAAAAGGTAAAGACGTTATCGTGAAAAAGTATTCAGTCTTAACCGACGAAGATACTGCTAAGTATAAGGATAATCCGAGGTATAATTTAATACATTCGGCTGATGGCTTACTATTTTATATCTCGAAGAGTGATAAGCTAAAGGCTACAGCTCTGCAGACTAAAATTACTAAGTCTTTGCGTGAAGAGTTTATCTCTTTCCTTAACTGGGTAGGATATTTTCAGTTAGCTTCTGACTTAGAACCTGGGAATATGTTAGATAGTTTCTTTCCACACATGCTTTTAAAGATAAAAGAAGCTACCTGGATAGAAAAAGCTGTTGCAGGATTCCCTGCTAAGAAGCAAGAGCTAATAGAGCTTGCTACAGAACAGTACAGAATGTTATATATGGGTGAGAGTACCAGCACAGTTACTCCAGTGTCGAACTCTTCGCTACTACACACTGTTTTTAGAGACTATTCTTCAGGAACAAGATACAGTGCTGCTGAGACAGACCCGTCTAGGCTTTTGGTGAGTCACCACCAGCTGTTTTCTTTCAATAAGAAATTCTCTCTTAATATAAGTCTAGCTGATGCATTGACAATGGTAGCTAGAGGTAAAACTAAGGAAAATCAATCAGATTCTAGTAGACTTTACTTCAGGTGTTCAGAAGCTGCTATGTCCTTTCTATTAACAAACTTTATATTAACGGACACAATAGAAAAAATACTTGAAAATACATTTCAGCACGAACCAAACACATCAAGCAAAGACATGCAAGTTATGTCTAACTGGTCACTTAAATACAACGAGAGCATTAAAGAAGGTCAACTTCTTAAAACTTGCATTACTTTAAGCCCAGAAGCACTGGCTATTTTTGGTTCTGTTGCAACCCTATCAACTCCTGGTGACATTACAACATGGCTAGAGTTATCAAAGGATCACTTTACCAAAACACTACCCAAACTACTCTACGATAGATATAGCAGTATGGGTATCGCAAGCGAAGAGCAGCTATCGGCAGTAATTGGTTTAGGGATTGATTATTATATGACAATCTTCTCTACTGCCGAACCGTTTTCTAATAAACTACTGTCACCGGATGACAGTTCAGACGAAAAGGAAGAATAAATGAATATTCCTGCCTCGGTGTTTGCTGCAAGGTATAAACTAGCGTGTTTTTACCTTGCTAATCACCTTTTCGAAACCTTAGTCACAACAGACCCAGAAATCGATCTGACAAGCTTGTCAAAGCTACAAACAGATGACGGCTTTTTCATGTCAAGCCTTCGTATTGTAGAACAGCTTACGGCGTTCAAGTCTGACAGTGAGATAGATACTCTCCAGAAAAAGATAGAAGCTTCTGGAACAATGTATTTTAGAAAGTCTGTTCTCACTGCAGTAGTTCAGCAGGGTATGAAAACAGATCCTAACTACCCATTTGGCGCACCTGGAACGCAAGGTACGGGCGGGCGTTCTGGTGGACATTGTGATGATAAGCCGCCACCACCACAGCAGCTAGAAAATTTGTTTGACAAACATGTTGTTAAGCATCTATATGATAGTTACTTCTCTGCCTATGTAGAAAATACAGAACCTATCGAGTTCTTGGACAAAGTAGACCCAAGAACTGATGATATGGTATCTATCTATGAACTCGGTGTGTTTGATACAGATATTTTGAATACTGTATCAAGTATTCTAGACTTTTCTACTCCTGTCGGGGCTCTGAATGTTGCTCTAGCTCTTTCCCAGAACCCTAGATATAATACTTACAAACATTTCTTCGGACTTGTTAGTAAGTGCGTATAATTAATAACAACCTTTCTTAACCCGTCTCTGTTGAGACAAATATATTTCGGAGTTATTCATGGCAAACAAAGCTGAAACTATTAGCAAAGATTTCTTTTCGACAGCTACTCGTATGTCACTTTCTCGTCTGAAAGATTTCTTTCAGAACGTAGTTCTAAAGATGGATCCAAAGCTGTGCCCTCCCATCATTATTTGGGGAACACCTGGTATTGCTAAGACAGCTATTATCGAAGAGGTATTTGGAAAGCATGTTAATGGCCTTGTAACTGCTATTTGCAGTCAGTTAGGTCCGCTGGATTCCAATGGGCTTCCTCATATCGAAACCATCAGAGCCACAGACGGTTCTAACGACAACTTCACAGAAACTCGCTTCACCCCTACCAATGTGTTTGGTCGTGGTAAGTCTAACCTGTTTCTTGATGAGTTGAATAACTCCAGCCCATCTATGATGGCTGCTTTGCAGAATCTGCTTTCTGCTAAGAAGATCGGTGGAGATGACTACAGTAGCGTTTATGTAGTCGCAGCTTGTAATCCTCCCAGCACTAATAGCTTGGCTAATGACCTCAACCATCCCACTATTTCTCGTTGCATCAATGTCATTCTTGATTACACTCTCGAAGACTTTATGACTTATGCAATCGCTACGGGTGATATTCACCCTGCTATTGTTACTTTCCACAAGAAAACTTCTGGTCAGTATCTTCAGGCTAAGTGGGACGTTCTAAAGAACAATTCTCATGGGTATCAGACTCCGGAGCCTTGCGCTAATGAGCCTTATCCTTGCCCTCGTTCGTGGCGTCTAGCTTCTGACTTCCTTAACACTATGTCTCACAACAAGGGCATTGAGTATTCTCTACTTCAACCAATCGTTGAGGGTTGCGTTGGTGTTCTTTCTGCCAGTCAGTTCGCTACCACTTACGCTTACATGAACCGTCTTCCTGATATCGAAGCGGCTTATGAGGGCAGATTGTTTGCTAAGGATATCAGCATCAAGGGTGAAGTAGCTGTTGAGTATCTAACTGCTTTCGCTTGTATCTCTTATGCTTCTACCATGATAGACAAGGCTAAAAATGATGGCACCAAATGCATCATGCCTAAGACGAAGGAAGATAAGAAGACTGCCGCTTGGCATCTAATTGCTGGCCTTCATCGCACTATTCAGTTCGTAATGGCGAGCTGCTCTCCAGAGCTGGCTCAAATGATTGTTAAGGCAGTAACTGATCGTATCCATGTTCTACCTGAGAGCTTCTCTGTTCAGCTTTACTCTGATCCCGATCCAGATGCGGGTCTTACAAGAGCTAAGACTTTCCAGAAGATGGCTTCTCAGGTTGCTATCAATGCAAATAGCATTCAGTCCTCTATCGGTTAATCATGATAGGCTGGAAACTGTTTAGATTGATGAAAGACGGCTCAATCGCACCGCTGTTCATAAATAAGCGGTTGCGATTAGAGCCGGGAACTTGGTATGAAGCGGAACTCCTACCGACAAAGGGCTTTGCGCCTAGAAAAGGGTTCCATGTAACGGCAAAACCTGTAGCACCACACCTTAACGGTAAACGAGAAGAGCGTGTGTGGAAACAGGTAGAAATAGAGGATTATGTAGAGCTACAACGCCCTGAAAAACAGGGCGGTTTGTGGTATATAGCTAACCGTATGAAGGTATTGGAGTAAAATATGGCGACTAAACAAGAAACATCCTTTGATGAGCTTTGGGAAAATACCGAAGCTCCTGTAATTGATATTCCTTCGCTAAGAAACTATCTCATCAAGAAGGTGCCCTTTTATACTCAGGCACTTCAGCGTGTTGATATCATTATTACAGATAAAAAAGATAGCCCTAGCTTTGGGTGGACTAATGGATTTAAAGTCTATATCAATCCTAAGCTATATACTGTTCACGGTAAACAGGTAGTAGAAGCAGGAAAAACTTGGTTTTCTACGCCAATTCTTGGTATTGCATTTACTATTCTACATGAGATCGGTCATATTGTCTTTGACAGCTTCGGTCGTCTAGGACACCGAGATCCTAGAATGTGGAATGTCGCTACCGACTTCCAGATCAATCAGTTTGTAGCAAAGATCATGGAACAGTCTGGTATGTTCCAGACCAAGGAATCCTTTACGGCTTTCTTGAAGGTTATCAATGAGAATCTTTGCTTTGATCCCGTTAAGTTCGAGAAGCTAACATCAGAAGGCACTTACGATGACCTTTATCGTGTGTCAGTAAGTCGCAGTGGTGGCGGTGGTAGCTGTCCTGGGGATGATAAGTCTCTGGGCGGTGATATGAAGCACGAAGAGGATGACAGTCTCTCTGATGAGGAGAAGATGGATCGTGACATTGTTAAGTCCGAACTGTCTAATTATGCTGAGAAGAATGCTAGCAAACTTCCCGGCAATGGTACTGGCTTCAGAGAGTTTAACTTTCTTCTTGAAGTACCTAAAGTTAATCTTCGCATGGTTCTGAAGCAGATTACTGATCGTGAATGCACAGATGACTGGGGATTTACTTCTCGCCAGTCTCGTATGGATCATACGCTTCCTAATAATATGAGGCTTCCTGTTATTACTCAAACCAACCCAGATCTTATCAAGAAGATTTTCTTCGTCCTTGATAGCTCTGGTTCGATGGGCCCAGAGCAGCTTAATGATGCGGCTAATATCGCAAAGGAATTGATCGAAAAGTATACGAGACAGCCTGTTTACTTTATCATTCATACTAGCGAAGTTGTGTTCTCTGGTGATATTAAGAGTCACAACGAAGCTATTAGTTCTTTCAGTGGTGGAACTGCCTTTCAACCTGTTATAGATGAGCTTTTAAGACTTCGTAAGTATGAGCATATCGAACCGAGCACAATTATCTGGTTAAGTGATCTTTACGGGGAAATTAATCCTACTGCTCATGATATGAGAGGAACTTGTAAGAATCCCAATAAGCAACTTAAGTGGATTATTTCTGGCTCTAACCTTGAACCAGAATGCGGTAAGGCGTTTTATATTGATGAAGTTGGTAATTAACGTCTTAAATTATAGGAGTTTACAATGAATTATAATCGCCTCATTGACGAGGTGTAGAATGTATCAGTATCATAATCATCCTACTTATGATGATAAGTTTGTTGCTGTCAATTACACTGAGTTCAGTAGTTTAGAACTCAGTGATTATGATGACGGAACTGTCTTTGGTATTTATTTAGATAGGTCAGATCATAGAACTCTTATGACCATTCTACATTATAAAAATAACAGACTGGGCTATGCCCAAAACTATGTTTCACCAACAGAGTTTGCTACTATTGAAATGAAGTCTGTTCTTACTATGTATGTTAAACGTAAAGTAGTAATGCTTGATAATGAAGATTATTATACACCGGATGATCCAAAGCTTCATGGCTTTATCAGTAAGTTAAGTTATGAAGGTATTAAGTATGTTGCAGAAAACGTTAAGACTTTTGCTGAAGCGTTTAAGCATAATAAAGTAAATGAAATGAACATACCAAAGCCGTCTAAAAAACATAGGAGTTAACATGGCTAAGCGTAAGTATCCAAAAGAAGCAGAAGTCGATAAGATCATCAATGAGCAGATCTTAGTATCTTCTGCTGTTACTAAATCAGATTCAGAGTATATCATTAAGTCTGCGAAGCGGTTCTTAACGCAGTATTACATGATTAAGACTGGTCTTATTACTGTAAATGAGAACGCAGAGGCATTGGAAAGTTCAATGCTTCTGTCTTCTCTGGATGAAGAAGACTTTACAAGACTTCTCAATGGTTCTCTGGTATCTCAAAAAGACAAGGACGGATCTGCTGTCTTTGATGAGGGTAAAAAGTTAACCGCTGAACAAAAAGCAAGACAACAAGTTCTAGATCAGCTTAGCGAGATGTCTTGCTCTACAATTATAGAACACACAAAAGAAACTTTAGGTTCGCCCAGAGTATTTTTTGAGTCTAATGAGTTCTTCCTTAAGCTATACGCCGAAGGTTACAAAATTGGGACAGTAGTAAAGTCTTATATTGATCCAATGGCACTAGTGGATGGTAAGGAAGAGCCTAAAGTTCTTTATGTTAAGAAGCCTGCTCAAATCGACTACACTAAGTTAGATCTTACTAGCGTAGCTGGCTTAGACACTTGGATGCTACTGGACTGTGTTATTAAGTATGAGTCTGGCTTCCTTGACATCCTTGCTATACCAGAAAAAGCTTTGCCAAAGGACTTGCTCACACTACTTAAGAAGGTAAATAAGTGGTCTGAAAGAGCAGTCGAATTAGCTAATAATTCCAAGCACAATGATACGGTTTTCAATGTGATTAACGATCCATTTCAAGCCTTGTTTGGTGCTTTGTAAGGATAATATGATTGATTTAAATACCTTAACTGTATTTACACCACAAAATGGTATTTATGGCGGGGTTAACAAAAGTAACTTTAAGAGTATCGAATTTTGGTTGCAGGCTATTAATGACAACGATGGTGAACCAAGCACAAAACCAAATGTGCTTGGTTTATTTGGCCCTTCTTCGACAGGTAAAACAACCACAGCTGCTGTAACAGCAAGAGCTTTGGGCCAACCATTGGTTTCATTGAACTGCGCTTCCTTAGATCAAAACTCTATTTGGGAATCTTTATACGCAAGCACTAAAAGCTTATATCCAGGCAATAGAAACATACATAACTGGGTAGTGCCATATTTTGGGTGCCGATCTGAAAAGACTTACCAAATTAAAAACTGTGTGCTTTTATTAGACGAATGTCATGAACTAACTACTAAAAATCAGGGTCAACTATTATCTATTTTAGACGGCTCTACGGATACGGTAGATAATGCTGTACAAAATAAAAAGCACCCTCTAGAGTTTAGTAATGTTACTTGGGTGTTCTCCACAACAGACAGCGGTAAACTATTATATCCTCTGTCAAATAGACTGTATTCCGTCGTCTTAAACGAATACACAGAGCAAGATGTTGTAGAGATAGTTAAACTAAAGACCCCGATACTATCAGAAGAGTCTATCTTAGTTTTAAGTAGAGCCGCAAAGCTGGTACCTAGAATAGCTTTAGAGTTGGCTAAACAGTATATAAGCATTTTCAAACCGATGGGTTACAACAGAAAGACTGCATTGTCTTATGTTAATAGCTTAAGGCAGATAAATGAATACGGTTTAGATTCTACTGATAACAAGATACTAAGTATGTTAAAGGAATCAAAAGATCCTTTGCAGAAGTCGAAGCGAGTAGAGAAAAACTTGCTGCTTAAAAAGTTAGACCAATTCGATGCTATTGTAAATCCCTCAGAAGGAGAACTAGCAGAAGCAATTAAATTGCAGAAAGAGTTGGAAGGTTACCTAGAATATGAGAACGCTTCTCCACACATGGCTAGATCGAGACAAGACATTTCTACTTATTGTAGACTTTACGATATGAGAGACTTAGAAGTTAGACTTGGTTACATGGAGAAGATCGGCGTTATTACCAAGACGAAATCAGGCGTTCTTTGGAAGAAAGATTCATGACTTTAATTAATAATCTGCTTTTTATTCCACAATAGTTCCCACACCATTACTTTCTATAGTAATAGAACTTACAGACAAAAATGTAATGTTTGCGGTAGAGAGTGGGATGACTAATTATGATTATACTATTACATTTATTGTAGAATAGGTTGTAGTATTGTTCCAATATCATTAAGTTTAGTATATGGTATAGTTAAAAGTTTAATTTTATTATTTTTACAGTATTTAACTTTTAATTTGTCAAGCTTAATGTTCTTATTAAATTGTGTTATAGCCCAAGTTTTGCCTTTATTGGCAAAGTCAACTGGTTGATAATGTTGAATACCTTGAAACTCAATAAGTAAGTTTTTATTTGGTATATAAAAATCAAACTTAAGTTTCCAACCAGTTGTTGGGTTGATACATTTAATAAAAGTTTTTTCTTCTTCAAAGACTATGTTATTAGTTATTAACCAGGTTTTAACAACTAACTCACCTTTCGATTTATTACATTTTGGGCAACCTTTACCTTTAATGTGGTTATTTGGGGATTGTGAGAATTGACCGTGTTCTGGACAAGTAATTAAAACAGGAATATGAGCTGTTTTATATTTTACTAACTCATAACTATACCTATTATTATGTTTAGTAGCTGCTTCTTGTATGAAAGTATTTAAACTCTTACTTCTAATAGATGTATTTATTTCAAACGCACACTTACTACAACCGTGTTTTGCTAAATGACTATTAGCTGTTTGTTCAAAGTCTCCGTGAGTGGGGCATGTAATAGTAAGTTTAGCACTACTTTTGGTATAAATTGTTTTAGAGTAGTCATAACAACTGCCAAATAGTTTTTGTGCCTCTGTTATAAACCACTCTGTTGTTTTAATCAGTTTAGCTGATATACTAACTATCTTACACTTGGGACACCCTTGACCAGCGAGATGGTTATGGGGCTGTTGTTCAAACTGCCCATGAAGTAAACAAACGATTGTTAGTTTGGTAGAGCGGGTAATATAATTGGCTAATGAATAATCATACCTATTATTATGAATTGAGGTAGCCTTGGCAATAAAATCTTGGGTTGTTATTTTTATTCTCATACAATTAATTGTATGAACAATCATCAGTCTATGCCCAAGTTACACGAAATAATTTGCGACCACGAGGACTTCTTTAAAATAAAGTTGCTCCAAGCCTCATTTTTGATAAATCAAAACTCAAATGCGTGGGTCACAATCAGAAGCAACTTATCTTCTAAGTATAAATTTACATTAGACTTAGATACGTTTTCAGAAACCTTGGGGGCTGGCATCCGTGTATCCCCATCCCGTCCAGCGATTTGGCAAAAAGGTTCTTCGGTTGTCGACCTTTATGTTCGATATGACTTTGAGCACGAACAAGACGCTGCAGTACGAGAGATGTTACTCTTAGGATTAACAGAACGAAACAGGATTGAGTTTAACCCTTCTTTGACAATACCATATCTTTACCATAGGTTTGCTTCTTTGGTATCATCAACAAACCTTTTAGGGTTAATGAGACTAAAAGTAGATGACCTAACCAAAGAACAAATCGAACACATCATTAGTACCTGGGACTACATTAATAAGAATGTATACCAACAAAAGCTGTCCTATGACAGTTACCATTCCTTTTTGGAGAACTATTAATCCAGAGTTAGCTATTATGCTACAAGCATACATAGCAACCCTAGCTTAATAAATTAATAACCTTATATTGTTGCTACTCATTGTAGCACAGGAGATTAAAGTGAATAAACATGAAGTAAGTGTAGAACTAGCCAAGCGCCTTGATATCACTCAGAAGGAAGCCACTCTAGCAGTAGATGGTTTGCTTGATGTACTAAAGGAAGCACTCCTAGAAGATCACAAGACAATCACTCTCCGTGGCTTCGGCGCTTTCGAAGTTAAGGAATCTGCCCCTAGAACTGGCCGCAATATCCGCACGAATGAGCCTATCGCCATTCCTGCCCGGCTCCGTATCAAGTTTGATCCCTATATCAGCCCTGAGTAGGGTTAATAAATATTCTCACCCCAACTAATCAAAGATACTTGAGCAAGTATCTGTTTTAAAGGCATACCAATGCGAGAACTTCAGGAAGAAAACCTTAATAAGCTAGTAGTAAAGAAGCAGCCTTACATCAAGGCTATTGGACAGGACATTATTTATGTGTGTTCTGTCTGTGGGCATACAGAAAAGGAATATGCACTAACTTCACGCAACCACAAGACTTGCGGTAAGTGTTCTAACCTATCTGTTAAGACTAACCTACTAGCAACATTAGATTGGGTCAATTCCAATATTCAACCACCTAACCTTACGGGTGAATAATGTCTCTTTTAACACAAGAACTACTGAAAAAGAAGCTATCCTCTTGGACTCTAAACGCAAAGATTCCAGATCTTTTGGGGTTCACTTCTTCCGATGCTAACGAAATCAAGCTAGAGTTAGAGTCTCTAGTTGAGTTAGGGTTAGTAGAAAAACAAGGTCAGCGAAGAGGGTTGAAGTTTAGATTTAAATCAGGTAAATCTTCTAAGGCTACTTCAAGTAACGATGATGAGCAAGATAGTGAATCCGATGACACAGTAGATGAAGAAATAACTTTAGATACTGCAACTAAGATTAGCCACTCTGCCTCGTTACGAGCCTTCTTTGCTGATAGAGACTTAGTAAAGCAAGAAGCAACTGGTAAGACACCATTACAGTTAATGTCAGTTATTACAGACATTCAAATTAAAGACCCTTCTATCCTTTCTCACACGCTTGCGTATAAGAGGACTTCAGAAGGAAACATTATAGTGACATTCTGGTCCGGTTGCGTTAAGCAATACGAAAAGACCTATAACTTAAATGCTTTTATTAAGGTGCTAACTTCCGAGCTAAAAGCTCTTTCTAAGCCGCTCCCGGCTAACTTCGAGGAATAAATGTCTAATTTAAAGTCATTTTCTGGCGCAAGAAAAGCTTTTCAAGCCAACTTCGCCGCACTATTAAAGCAGTTTAGTTATACCGCTACTACTTTTAGTATGCGTTTGAACCAGTCAGCATTTGCTGGTGGAAGCACCAAACACGTTGTTTCTGCCGAAGATGTAGATGCCTGGATTAGTGGGACTAAGATCCCTAGCCTGTATGCCATTTATAAGGTTACAGACTTCTTTAATATTACTATCGACTCTCTCTTATCATCAGAACCTATTGCTACCAACCTAGTAGCGGGTAAGTCTTTTGCTAAGCAGACAGCATCAAGTCCGAAAGTTATTAATATAACACCCACTACAGGAGCCACAACAATGGCCGTTAAGAAGACTACTACCACCAATACCAACGCTAAGATGCGTGAGCTAATTAAGACCCGCACTACTAGCACTGATTACAACCTCAATCTAGCCTATCGCATTCTCAATAGCGATATGCAGCTTAAGGATATTGCCACCAAGACTGGCGTTTCTACTCGTAGCCTTCGTGACTACGCTTACTACGGTACTAGCATTGACGCTGATGTAGCCAAGCAGCTAGCTTCTGTTCTTCGCACCAACACAACCTCGCTGGGCCTCAAGCTTAACAAGGAAACTATGCGCTACGAGAGCGTAAAGTAAGATTAATCTACTGTTAAACGGGAGGTCTTCGGATCTCCCGTTTCTTTTTGCTTGATTATGAGAAATAACCTTCGATATAATAGTGTGAAAGCCACTCCATTCGATAATTACTGGGTCCAGTTAGAATTCTCCTCTGATAAGGAGAGAGAACTTCTAAATAGAGCCGTATCGTATGATATACCTGGAGCGCAATTTAACCCATCCGTACAAGCCGGGTTTTACACATCAACGAAAAGCTTTCTTACACAAGCGAATAAGCTTCCTTTGGGCTTATGGAAATCCCTATTTTTTGACCACAAACTTGTTAGCGATGTTGGTTTTACGAGTTTAGCTTTCGATGATATTCCGTTGTATAGAGACAACACTAGTTATGATCGTAGAGATTACCAATTAGATGCAATAAACTCTATACTTAAACAGAAACGTGGCCTTGTTTGCGCTGTAGTAGGCTCAGGAAAGACTTTAATTGCCGCCGCCACTATCTCCTATCTTTTAGAGAAGAACGCTAAAAACAAGGTTCTATTCATCGTATATGACAAGAATATATTAAGTCAGTCAATAACAAATTTCAAGAAGTATGGATTAAAAGTAAGTCAGTATGGTGATGGTGTTAAGTCTTTCGACGGAGATATAGTAGTCGCAACTATCCAGAGCTTATCTAGGATAGAAAACCCAAGAAAGATCTTAACGCCATTCACTGTATGTATTTGCGATGAATCACACCACTCCAAGAGTAAGACGAGTAAAGCAGTTATGACCAAGTTGGTCAATGTTAACTATTTTATTGGTCTTACTGGCACACCACCAAAGCCAAAGTCTTTACAACTGGCTGAACTAATGGCGGTCCTGGGCCCAGTAATGTTTAAGTACGATATGCAAAGTGCCGTAGGTCATGGCAATATTGCTCCTGTAAAATGTATATTTTATAAGCTTCCTTATGATGAAGATGTTAAGTCACAAGTCATTGATAGAAAGAACTATAAACATATATGGGATAAAGCAATCAAAGAAAGTAATACAAGAAATAAGTCAATTACAGATATCCTAAAACATGTTATTAGCTTGTTAGATACACCCTCTATTGTCATGGTTGATAGAGTAGAGCATGGTAATCTAATTGCTGAATACATTAGAGATAAATCTAGTGTAAATATCATGGAGATGTACGGCGAGGACTCGATAATTGTTAGAGACATGAAAAAAGCATCCCTCATGAATGACGATATAAATGTGTTGGTTAGCAGCGTTTTACAAGAAGGGGTCGATTTACGAATCAGCCCTGTAATTGCTATCAATGCATCAGGCCGTAAAAACTTTATCAACATGGTTCAGTTCTTAGGCCGTATCGTACGGTCTAATGAAAAGTTTGGATCATTTAGATGCTATATTGACTTTATCGATAACAGCCACCCAATGCTTAAAAAGCATTCTACTGAGCGAGTTCAGAACTGCAAGGATACAGGATCAGAGGTTGTGATCTGTGATACTATGCGTAAGGTTCTAACAGAAATCGTTCTTCACTATAAACAAACAAAGCCATAGAGGTTCCAATGTATAAGATAGTTTATCTCCCTACGGGAGAAGAAGTTGTTAGGCCTTGTAATTCTCACGGTAATGAAATGACTATTAAGCAGGCAAGACGCTATCTTCGTAGCGACAAGTCCTATACTATTAGGCACCTACCCACAGATGAGATATACTTCACTACTGAGCCTGAGTTTCAAGATACTCACCCACTCTATAACGAAGAATTTTGTAAGTTGGTCGGTAGAATTAAAATCCCAAAAGAAAGCATTAGAATTGTGAGGGTTCTTAAATGAGTGAGTTTACTCCACAGTTTGGTTTCACAAAGAAATTTCAAGCGGGTCTATTAGTATTGATGATTAGGGACTTTGATTTCTTGCGTCTTATTGAGGCTGAGATTTCAGTTAAGTATCTTGATGCTGGCGAAGCATATCTAAAACTACTCAAACTCATCAAAGCTCAATATAGCATTAATAAAAAGCCACTAACTGTTGACATTATGCGTAATGTCTTAGTTAAGCTTAGCAAGAGCGAAACTCTTACTGAGCCAGAGGCATTTGGCATTAATTCTGTCATTGATTTAGGCCTTACTCTCACGCACTCAGAGATTGAGTATGTTAAGGGATCTGCCTTTGACTTCTTTAAGAAACAGGTAGTAGCTAGGTCTGTTAGTGATAGTATAGGATTTCTTGAGCGCAATGATTACGACAGTATTTATGAAGTAGTGAGTGCGGCTTACAAGAAATCCTTCTCTGTAGGTGAGAGTATTGGTATTAACTATCTTACCAGTCCTGTCATCGACAGATACTCTGAACCACCCCGTATGGGTATCTGGTCATCCGGTTATGATAAACTAGATAACTATATCGAAGGCGGCTTTGCAACGAAAGAATGTTATACGGTTCTAAGTCCTACCGGCCGTGGAAAATGCCTAAGTGTTAACACTCCGATACTTATGTCAAACGGGTCTATAAAAATGGTTCAAGACATTGTTGTTGGTGATAAGTTAATGGGCCCAAAT
>Ga0208613_1000211_pt1 | contig 20300 bp, 24 predicted proteins | sample CryBogmetaGMA6M_FD_184543 | JGI IMG/M metagenome (GOLD analysis project Ga0208613, IMG submission 184543) | Freshwater microbial communities from Crystal Bog, Wisconsin, USA - MA6M (SPAdes) | ecosystem: Environmental > Aquatic > Freshwater > Lake | place: Crystal Bog, Wisconsin, USA | collected... | reverse complement strand
CTGCTGCTGCCCCCGGGGACGCGGGTGGGGTCCCAGGGGTTGCGGGTGGGGCCGAAGGCGTTGAACTCGCCGCTGGAGCCCATGGCGAACTCATCCATGGCCGCTTTGGCCACGGGGACCGCCCCGGCGGCGAGCAGGCGGGCGACCACCGTGGCATCGTAGGGTGCCCGGTAGTCCCCCAGGACCTTGGAGCCGCAGGTAAGGGGCAGACCCCGCCAGTGCAGGTTGTCCTTCAGGACCACGGGGAGGCCCAGGACCGGACCCCGCTCGCCTGCCTGGAGGCGGGCATCAGCCTGCCGGGCCAGGTCGAGGCTCCGGACCTCGTCTCGAGCCAGGATGGCGCCGTAGCTCTCATCGAGGTCGCGGATGCGCGCCAGGCTGGCCCCCACCAGGGCCTCCGAGGAGGCTTCGCCGGCGTCTAGCACTTTCCGCCATCCCGCCGCTGTTATCACAGCCATCCACCCGCCTCCAGAGCCTTATACTTTGACATCCCTGGTGGGTCCCTTCCAGCCCACCTGCCAAGCTTGGCACCGCAATCCCCTCCGAACCGCGTTAATATCCTCTGCTCAGCCATCGCATTGCCGTTGTCCCGAACAATACGGGTGGACATCCTCCCGGGAGTTGCATGAACCCATTTCAAGTGCTGGACATTCCCCCCGGCGCCTCTGCGGAGGACATCAAGGCCTCCTACCACAGGCTGGCCAAGCAGTGGCATCCAGACCGCTACATGGGGGAAGAGAAGGCCGAGGCCGAAGAGCGCTTCCGGGAGCTGGCGGAGGCCTTCAGCATCCTGAAGGATCCAGCCAAGCGTGCTGCCTACGAACAGCAGGCTCCCAAGGCAGGCCAGCCGACGGTCTCCGAGGCCAATCTGGCCCTGGAGCGAACCCCCGATGACTGGGCCACCATGGCCCACACGGCCTTCGAGGAGGGGAACCAGGACCAGGCCCGGGCGCTCATCCACTACGCCATCCGCCTGGACCCGGCCAACGCCAAGCACCATGCCCTCCTGGCAGCCATCCTGGAGCGGGAGGGCGAGGACCTGCGGGCGGTCGTCAAGGCCCTCGAGACGGCCGTGCGCCTGGCCCCCAAGGACGTGGACAGTCACCTCCGTCTGGCCCAGCACTTCCAGACCCTGGGCCTGCTGGCGCGGTCCCAGGGGCACCTCCAGCTGGCCCGGGAGATCGCTCCCAACCACCCGAAGCTGCGGGCTGCCGCCGCCCGAACCGGACGGTCCAGCAAGACTTCGGCTCCGAACCCCAAGCCCGGGGTCAGTGAGCAGGCCCAGGACCTCATTCATCAACTGAAGGGCCTGTGGGGCCGATGGACCGGGAAGGGTTGAACCATGGGGATCAGAGCAGCGGGCAGCACCGACGTGGGTTGTGTCCGCAAACACAACGAGGACAGCCTGCTGTCTCTGCCAGCCTGGGGGCTCTTCGTGGTGGCAGACGGCCTCGGGGGTCACGCCGCCGGTGAGGTTGCCAGCCAAATCGTGGTCGATACCATCCAGCGCACCCTGGCGGCAACCGCAGACCCGGAGGCAGCGTGGCCCTTGGAATACGATCCGCAACTCAGCTTTGACGCAAACCGCCTAAAGACTGCCCTGCTCCTGGCGGATAAAGCCATTGCCGACGATATCTTGGACCATCCAGAGCGGGTGACCATGGGGTCCACCGTGGTGGCTGGCCTGCTGAACGGCTCCCATCTGACCCTGGCCCATGTGGGGGACAGCCGGGCCTACCTCCTGAGCCAAGAGGGCATCCGCCAGCTGACCAGGGACCACAGCTGGGTTGCAGAGCAGGTCGCAGCAGGGGTTTTGACCCCCTCCGAGGCCAGGGTCCATCCCTTTCGCAATGTCATCACCCAGGCCCTGGGCAACGGTGGCGACCTGGAGGTTGAGGTCCAGGAGCTGCAGTTGGAGGAATCGGAGCGACTCTTGCTTTGCTCAGACGGCCTGTCAGGGATGATTCCCGATGCACAAATTTTCGAAATAGTTGAAAATGCTGTAAATGTGGAAGATGCTGTTGAGTCATTGATCGAAATTGCCCGAAAGAATGGCGGGGAGGATAACATCACTGCCATTCTCGTGGAGGTTGACCCCAGGCAAGACTGACTCAATCAATACGTTAAGTCCTTGACCCAGCGGAATCCGGCAGTACCCTTCTCAATACCTTTATTCTCCAAGTGAGGCACACGGTGGGCCTTTTCGGAAACAAAACCAAGAACCTAGTGGGATTGGACATCGGATCCAGTGCCGTAAAGGTCTGTGAGCTCCAGCAGCTCGGCAAGGGCACGGCCGTCCGCTTCCGCCTCCAGAAGCTGGGGCAGGTTCTGCTCCCCCCGGACGCCATCGTGGATGGCGACATCATGGACAGCAACGCCGTGTCTTCGGCCATCCGGCAAGCTCTGGCTGAACAGAAGATCAAGGCCAAGGAGGTGGCCATTTCCGTCTCCGGCCAGCAGGTCATGGTCAAGAAGGTGACTTTCCCCCTCATGAGCCCCGCCGAGCTGGCCGAGTCCGTTCGCTGGGAGGCCGAGAGCTTCTTCCCCGCCGGGCAGGGCCTCGACTCCTATGCCCTGGACTACAGCCTCATCGAGGAGCGGGCCGGGGACGGCAACATGGATGTGGTGCTGGTGGCCTGTCGCAAGGACAAGCTGGAGGCCTATGTCAGCTGTGTCGCCCAGGCTGGCTGCATCCCCAAGGTGGTGGACGTGGATGTGTTCGCCCTGCAGAACGCCTACGAGATCAATGCTTCCAATGGGCCCCAGGATGAGGTCGTGGCCATCGTCAACATGGGTGCCACGTTCACCAACCTCGCCATGATGGTTGGTGGCAAGTCCTTGTTCTGGCGTGACATGGCCTGGGGCAGCAGCCGCTACTCCGAGCGCCTGATGGAGGACTGGGGGCTGGGCCGGGACTCCGCCGAGGCCCTCAAGCGGGGCCGGGCCGCCGAAGGGCGGGAGCCGGAGGAAGTGCAGCCGTCCATCAATGCCGTCTCCGATGCCTTTGCCGATGAGCTGACCCGCACCCTGGACTTCTTCAAGAGCAGCTTCAAGGTGGACCGCATGGACCGGGTCCTCATCTGCGGTGGCGGCTCCCAGGTGCAAGGCCTGCTGGACATTCTGGGCGAGCGCCTGCGGCTTCCCGTGGACCGGTTCAACCCCTTCCAGCTGATCGAGGTCGACGGCCGAACCGAGGATCCCGTGACGGTCCGCGAGATCGGCGGCGCTGCCGCTGTTGTCGTTGGCCTGGCCATGCGCCATGTGGGGGACCGATGATCAAGATCAACCTGCTTGGCGATGCACTCGGTTCCGCCGGGGTCAAGGCCGGGGCCGACAAGGGCGGGACTGAGCCCGTCCAGGTCTACACCGGGGAAGGCGTAGGCCGTTCCCGGATTCCCGTGGCTGGACTGGTGGTGGGCCTGGTCTTTGCCGCCATGGGTGGAGTCTACTACCTGGTGCTGAACAGTGAGGTCACCCGGGCCGAGCGGAAGAAGGCGGCTCTGGAGCTAGAGCAGAAGCAGTACGAGCCCTACATCGCCCTGGAGAAGAAGTTCCGGGAGAAGAAGGAGTCCCTCCAGAAGAAAGAGGAGGTCATGACCGCCCTGAAGCGCCAGCAGGCCCTGCCGGTGCACTTCATGGAGGAGCTGGCCAACAGCCTTCCGGACGATGTCTGGTTCAAGAAGGTGGCCCAGAAGGGCGCCCTCGTCACCATTGAGGGGGAGGGCCGGAACTTCGAGTCCATCAACGCGTTCTACGGCAACCTGCAGTCCCGGACCCGCTGGTTCAAGAAGATCAGCTACCCAGGAGCGAAGCGAGGGGCCTCGGGCGCCTTCGAGTTCACCATCTCGTTCGAACTCCAGAACGCCGTCTGAGGTGGCCATGAATCCTCAACTCCAAAAACAGATTGGCGTGGGTGCGGCGGCGGGCCTCCTGGTGGCTGGCCTGGTTTATTTCCTGCTCGGCACCAAGCGGGCGGACCGGGATGCTCTCATCGCCGACGTCAAGACCATCCAGGTGCAGGTGGACAAGGGCAAGCTGCTCAAGGCCAACTACGAAAAGCTGCGGGACGAGGTGGCCAAGCAGGACAAGCGGATCGAGGAGCTCATCAAGATCATGCCCTCAGAGACTGACGCCGGCGAGATCCCCTACCGCATCAAGAAGATTGCCGACGATGCGGGCATCGACCAGGTGTCTTTTGCTCTGAAGCCCGAAAAGCGCGATACCTACTACACCGAGAAGCCGGTGGAGTTCGAGTTCCGCATGGGCTTCCACTCCTTCGGCCAGTTCGCCTCGCTGATCTCGGGCTACGACAAGATCATCAACATCTCCAACATCGACATGACCCGCAAGCCCGATGCCCGAAGCACCTACCCGGCGGTGGTCAAGTGCACCATCAGTGCCTTCATCTACAACCCGGTGGAACCTCCCCCGGTCGAGGTCGCGAAGAAACCTGTCGCAGCACCGACCAAGCCCGGCCCCAAGGACGATTGAGGCGACCATGACCCCACGGCTCCTGACCCTCCTGCTCTGCGCCGGTCCCCTGCTGGCGCAAGCTCCAGCCAAGCCTGCCCCGCCTCAGCCCGCCACGCCAACCCCCATCGAGGACGTGGCTCTCATCAAGGCCACCCCCTACCGTCCAGCCATGCAGCGCGATCCCTTCTCCGCCCCCCGGGACGAGAAGCCCAATGAGGGCGGGGATACCCTGGATGACATCGCCGTCAAGGGGATGATCCGCATGGACGGCAAGACCCTGGCCATTGTTTCCGATGCTCGTGGCAACGTGCGCTGGCTGCCTGTTGGCCACCGCTTCAAGGATGGCGAGATCACGGCCATCAGCGACAAGTCCGTTACGTTCCGCCAGTGGGAACTGAACACCACCAACCGTTCTGTATTCCGGACCATCACGAAGACATTCAAGCGTGAGGAGGGTAAACGATGAGTGCTCGCCTGAGTTCCTTGCTGGTTGCAGGGGGCGTGCTCCTGGCCGGGATCCACCCGGGACCGCTGCATGCCGCCCCAGTATTGGAGGCCAGCTCCCGCAAGGTCACCCTCGTCTCCGCCTCGCTTGAGCCGGAAGGCACCGGGGCCAGGGTCCTGCTGCGCATCCCGGGTCTCGCCGCCAAGCCCGGCCTTCAGGTCCTCCCCCAGCCCAACCGGGTGGTGCTGGACCTGCCTGGCGTGGTGCGCGGCACTGCGGTCACTCGTGAGGACCTGGCCCAGCTGGCCCATCCCCTGATCCTCAAGGCTCGCCTGGCCCAGTTCAAGGACGCCCCCACTCCCGTGACTCGCCTGGTCCTCGAGGTGGCGCCCGGTACGCAGGTCCTGGTGGGTGTTGTCCCGGAGGGCATCCTGCTGGACCTGACCCCCGGAGAAGGCCCCACCCAGGCTCGTCTGGGCACCCTGTCGGCCCCTGCCGCCGCTGCCTCCGCATGGGGTGGACCCTTGCCGGTGGTGGTCCCGGTGCTCGATGCGACCATCCTCGCCGAGGCCAAGCTGCCTGCCGAGACTGCTGCCCCGGTGGCGGAACCGGAGGCCCCCAAGGCGACACCCCGGGCCCTGTCCCCCATTCCAGTCCTGGCCAGCAGCTTCCACGCCCTGCCGCAGCTGGTGACCGCAACCGCCCTGCCAGCCGCCACTCCGGAGGCCATGCAGGTCCCCGAGCCCGAGAAGCCCGTGGCCCAGCCTGCCACGTCCCGGCCGCTGGGTCGGACCCTGGGTGAGGCCCATGCCCGCTACACCGGCTCCAAGATCACCATCGACCTCCCCAACACCGACATCCGCGAGTTCCTCCGGGTGCTGGCCGAGACCGGCAAGCTGAACCTGGTCATGGACCCCGACGTCCAGGGCAACTTCGGCTACAAGTTCACGGACACCCCCTGGGATCAGGTCCTGGATGTGGTCCTGAAGAATGCCGGCCTGGGCAAGGAGGTCCAGAACAGCGTCCTCCGCGTCGCCAAGATGGAAAAGCTCCAGAAGGAAGAAGAAGAGCGCAAGAAGCTGGACGAGACCCGGGCTCTTTCCGGTGACCTCCAGACCATCACCCGGCCCCTCTCCTACGCCAAGGTGAGCGAAGTCCAGCGCATCCTCAAAGAGGTGCTGACCAAGCGGGGCTCGGCCATTGTGGATGAGCGAACGGCCACCCTGATCATCACCGACCTGCCCCGGAACATGGGGGTCATCGATGACCTCCTGCAGACCCTGGACGTGCAGATCCAGCAGGTGCAGATCGAGGCCCGCGTGGTGGAAGCCAACAAGAACTGGCAGCAGGAGTTTGGCGTGAAGTGGCCCCAGGCCAACTCCGGCAACGCCGCCATCACCAGCAGCACCACCACGTCTACTTCGACCCCCTGGGTGGGCAGCACGGCCCCCTTCTGGAATGGGGCCACTGGACTCAGCCGACCCGCCTCCGGTCAGCAGGCCGCTGTGGCCTGGACGCCGGGCAAAGATGGCTCCACCTCCATCACTGCCCCCGCCGGCGAGCTCTGGCTCAGCTTCCTCAGCAACCGCTTCAGCATTAACGCAGTGCTCCAGGCCATGCAGACTGAGGGGACCCTCAAGATCGTGTCAGCCCCCAAGGTGGTCACCCAGAACAACAAGAAGGCCACCATCCTGAGCGGCGAGAAGATTCCCTACCCCACCCAGCAGGGCGGGGCCCAGGGCGGTGCCATCACCGTGGCCTTTATCGATGCCAACCTCTCCTTGGAAGTGACTCCCCAGATCACCAACGAGGGCACCATCATCATGGACCTCAAGGTCGAGAAGGCCGAGGCGGACTTCACCCGCACGGTCCAAGGCACTCCCACCATCCTCCGCAAGTCCATCGAGACCCAGGTGCTGGTGCGGGACGGCGGGACGGCAGTGCTGGGCGGCGTCTATGTCACCAACAGCTCCTCCGGGCAGACCGGGGTCCCCTTCCTGGCGAACCTGCCCTTGATTGGCTTCCTGTTCCGCAACAACACCAAGCAGGACAAGAATGTCGAGCTGCTGATCTTCATCACTCCGCGGATCATCCGCCAGTAGCAGGACCCTTCAGCCCCAACAAAAAACGGCCCCATCTGGGGCCGTTTTTTGTTGGGGCTGAGCGAAGGGTCTAGCGGGGGATGGGCAGGGTCCGCACCAGGCGCTTGCAGCTGTTGCAGAGCAGTGTGAAGTTGTCCGGCTGCTCGATGTGGTACTTGAAGCCCGGGTCCTCGTCCACCTTCTCCATGTGGCCGAAGTGGTACTCGGCGATGCGTACGCTCTGGGGGGCGGTCAGGTCGGCGCCGCAATGGGTGCAGGAAATGGCGGCCATGCTTGCTCCTCGGGAAGGCGGGTCAGGAAAGGAAGATCTTCCAGATGCCCCAGCTTACCAGAGCCAGGGCGGCGAGGCCGACCAAGACCCGCAGGAGCACCTTTCCGAGCTGATATGCGACATAGATCACGAGGAGCACTGCCACGACGTAGAGGACGACTTTGGGGTCCATCAGCAGCGCCTCCCTTGCCCATCCCAGGCGAAGAAGCCCTGGCCGGAGCGGGTTCCAGTCTCACCCTCGGCCACGTGCGCCAGCAACAGGGCCGGGGCCTGGAAGCGACTCTCCCCGCTGCCCACCAGGCCCTCCGCGATGCGCAGGCGCAGGTCCAGACCGACCCGGTCCGACAGCTCCAGGGGACCCACGGGATGCCCATAGCCCAGGGTCATGAGGGCATCCAGGTCCTCGGCAGAGGCCACGCCAGCCTCCAGCAGCCGCATGGCCTCAAGGCCTTGGGCCAGGGCCATCCGGGCGGCGGCGAAGCCAGGCTGGTCCCGCACCTGCACCACCCGCTTGCCCAGGGCCTCGCCCAGGGAGCGGGCGCGGGTCACCCAGGTGGCGGCGGTGCCGACAGGGACGGCCAGCTCCACCACTCCCATGCGCGGCACGGGCACAAAGAGGTGGAAGCCCACCAGCCGCCCTTCCAGCTCCGCCCGGCGGGCCAGGTCCGAGATCGGCAGGGAGGAGGTGCCAGAGAGGAGCAGGAGGTCCGGGTCACCCCAGTGGGCGGCAGCGGCCAGGACGCGGGCCTTGGGGTCAGGGGCCTCCGGGAGGGCCTCCAGGAGCGCAGAGAGGCCCTCCAGGGCCTCGGGACCAAAGGCGGCAGGGGCGAGTCGCCCGGCCGCCTCGGCCGCGGCTGCAGGGGCCATGCGGCCCAGGGCCACCGCCCGGTCCCAGCGGTGGTTGACCGCCGCCACTCCGGCGGCGGCGTGGCCCAGGTCCCGGCCCAGGAGGTGAACGGTGAGACCGCACTCCGCTGCGGCCTGGGCCGCAGAGCGCCCCAGGACCCCCGGCCCCAGGATCCCGAGGGCCCTGGTCATGGTCGGCCTCCCCGGGCGGTGGGGAGGCGGTCCCGGCCAGGAAGATCGCTGGGGGCGTGGCCTCGGGTCATGGATTCGATCCTCCTCCCGCTATCATGAACGGAAAGGGCCCGACTTTCGCCTCCCCAACCAGCCTTCGCTCCGGGCCAATCTCCTCATGCTCATCGACTACGCCGCTGCCACCCATCCGGGGTTGATCCGGGCCAACAACGAGGACGCCTACCTCCTGAGCGCCCTGGACGGCGAGGAGCCCATCCTCAACAGCCCCTGCCGGATCCTGCCCCAGGGCGAGGCCGGTCTGCTGGCGGCCGTGGCTGATGGCATGGGGGGCGCTGCCGCCGGGGAAGTGGCCAGCCGGGAGGGCCTCGCCGCCCTGGCCCTGGTGCTCTTCAGCCGCTGGGCCGCGCCTGAGCTGCGGCCAGTGCTGGAGGCGGAGCTGCCCCAGGCCCTCGAGGATGCTGTGCATGCCGCCAGCGAGGCCGTGGTGCGCTATTCCCACCACGACCACAGCGCCCGGGGCATGGGCTCTACGCTGACGGCTGTCGTGTGCCTAGCCGGCCGCGCCCACCTCGCCCAGATTGGCGACTCGCGCGCCTACCTTCTGCGCAAGGGCCGCCTGCACCAGATCACGGAAGACCAGACCCTGGTGAACGACCTGGTGAACGTGGGCGTGGTGACCCGCGAAGAGGCCCGCTACCACCCGCACCGGAACATCATCACCCAGGCCCTGGGCTCGCCCCAGCCCCTGCGCGTGGCGCTGTCGACCTTCACCATCCACCGGGGGGACCGCCTCCTCCTCTGCTCCGACGGCCTCCACGGCGAAGTGGCAGACGACCTGCTGCTCGCCCTCCTCCAGCGGGAGCCGGACCCCAACCGCGTCCTGCAGACCCTGGTGGATGCGGCCTTGACCAGCGGCGGACGAGACAACATCACCGGGGTCCTGCTGGCCTTCGATGATCCGGCCCTGCCGCTGCCAGGCATGGCTGCTGAGGTTCCTGAGGTGCCGGCACGGTCGGCGCCCCCGCCTGACTCGGCGCATCGCCGGGGCCTCTGGCACTGGTTCAGATCTGTTTTCGGAGGCGGTGCATCATGAGCATCCTGCAGGGGACTGTGTCCCTCAAACGATTCGTGGTGCTGGGGCCGGTCCCCGACGAAGCGGACCTCCAGGCGGGCCTGGAGTCGGACCAGTTCCGCCCCTTCCATGAAGGCCTGGAAGAGGAGCGCATGGGCTGGTGTGACTGGCGCAACCCCCTCATCACGCCTCCGCACGCCGACTGGGTGAGCCAGGAGCGCTACGCCGTCTTCGCCCTGCGCATCGACACCCGCCGGGTGCCGGCCGCGCTGCTCCGGGCCCATGTGGACCTGCGTCTGCAGAACCTCATGCAGCAGAAGGATCTGGCCTTCGTGGGCCGGGAAGCACGCATCTCTCTGGCCGACGAGGTGAAGGTCGAGCTGCTCCAGAAGGTGCTGCCCACGCCCCGGGTGGTGGAAGTGGCCTGGGACCTCAAGGGTGGCGCCCTGTGGACCACCGCCTCCTCCTCCAAGGCCCAGGGCGCCCTCACGGCCCTCTTCATGAAGTCCTTTGGCTGCGAGCTGCAGCCCCTGGCGCCCATGATCCTGGCGGGGCGCCTCTGTCCCGCCCTGACCCCGGAGGGCCTGCTGGCCCTCGATCCGCTCGATCTTGAGCTTGAGGAGGCCTGAGGTGAAGCCCCTCGAACTCATTGAACATGGCCGCTTCCTGGGGGAGGAGTTCCTCCTCTGGCTGTGGATGCGCAGCATGACTGAGAGCGGCTCCAGCGGGGCTGATGGCGATGGCTCTGGCTGCTATGTGGACGATGCCATCCAGCTGGTCTCCGAGCGGGGCGAGGTGAAGGAGATCTCCCTCCGCAAGGGCAACCCCTCGGAGAGCCGCGAGGCCTTCGAGGCCCTCAGTCGCGGCATGCGCCCCAGCAAGATGAAGCTCCGCATCCTGTCCGGCGACCTGGAGTGGGTGTTCACCCTCCAGGCGGCCACCCTCGACATGGGCACCCTCAAGCTGCCGCCGAGCACGGGCAAGGCCCCCCACGAGCGCCTCCACGATCGTCTCTTCCTCCTGGAGGAGGGGGCTGGCCACCTGGAGCGCCGCCTGCAGCGCTTCCTCCTGGCGCGGAGCGATGACTCCGAGGGCCTGCAGGAGGCCATGCGGGCCTGGGTCCGCGCAGGCTTAACCGGTGAACCGGCCGCGGCGGGCGAGGCGCCATGGGAGGCCTAGCAGCCCGGGCCGCCCTCCTGGGGGCACTGCTCTGCCCGGTGGCGCTGGTGGCCCAGGCGCCCCAGGAGCCGACCCCGGTGCTGGCCCAGGCCACCACCCCAGAGGGTCGGACCCTCCTCCTCCGCCTGCAGTTCCGCAAGGGCCTCAGCGTGGAGGGGAAGGCGCTGCCCCGGGCCTTCCTGGCCAAGGGGGCGGAGCCCTCCGGCTGGATTCCCTTTGAGCTGCTCAGTCCCGAGGGCAAGCGCTGGGCCCTGGCGGCCCTCTTTCCCGATGACCAGTGGCGCTCGGAGGAGGTCCGGCACCGGGTGCGCTACCCGGAGCTGGAGTCCGTGTGGACCCTCGCCGCCCTCTTCGCCGGCCACGGCCAGAACTACGACCGCCTCATGGCGGAGAACCCGGACCTGCCAGAGAAGCTGCGGGAGGGTGACCGCTGGCGCATTCCCCGGAGCCTGCTGTCCCAGGATCTCGGCGGGCAGGGGCGGGGGCCGGACCGCAGCCAGCCCGAGGACGGTCTGGACGACGAGGCCCGGGTGGCCGCCTATCGGGCGCTCCTCTCCTACAGCGAAGACAGCCACGGCCGCTTTGCCGTCTACCGCTTGCGCAAGGGTGAAGCGCTCTACTCCAGCGTGGTCATCCGCTACACGGATCGGGTGGATCCCAAGGGTGTCAATGAGTTGGCCGAGCAGATCGCCGCCCGCAGTGGCATCGCCGATGTGCGGAGCATCCAGCCGGGCCAGCTGATCCGGATTCCCCTGGCGTACCTGTCGGGCCCCTTCCAGCCGGAGGGCAGCTCGGAGCTGGCGGAAGAGCGCGTGATCCGCGCCGAGGTGCGCCGCACGGCCCGGGTGGAGGGCGGTCCCAAACTGAAGGGCATCCGCATCGTCCTGGATGCCGGCCACGGCGGAGTGGACCCGGGCGCCCGGGCCAATGGCGTGTGGGAGTCCGATTTCGTCTACGACATCAGCATGCGGGTGCGCCGCATCCTGGAGCAGGACACCGAGGCCGCCGTCAGCAGCACCATCCGCTATCCGGGCCTGGGCTTCCGCACCCGGGACGAGATCCGCACCCCCAGCCGCCAGGCGGAGATCCTCACCACGCCACCCTTCCAGGTGGACGGAGAGAGCCCCTCCGCCGTCAGCGTCCACCTGCGCTGGGTGCTGGCCAATGACTTCTTTGCTGCCTTCCGGAAGGCCAAGGGGGATGCGCAGAAGACCCTCTTCCTCAGCTTCCACGCCGACAGCCTGCACCCCTCGGCGCGGGGTTCCATGGCCTATGTGCCGGGAGCAGCACAGGTGCCCACCACCTTCGCCCTGGGCGGTGCCTCGGCGGGCCGCGTGGCGGAGGGCCGCCGCAGCGCCCGGGTGGCCTTCACCGGCCGCGAGAAGCTGGAGGGCGAGGCCCGCAGCCGCCAGTTCTCCGAGGTCCTGCTGGCCAGCCTGCAGCGCGAGGGCATCCCCGTCCACGCCAACCGTCCCATCCGGAACGTCATCCTCCGCAGCGGTGGCAAGTGGGTGCCTGCGGTCCTCCGCTATAGCACCAGCGCCACCAAGGTCCTGGTGGAGGTGGCCAACCTCACCAACGAAGACGACGCCGCGAACCTGCGGGACCCCGACTTCCGCGAGCGCTACGCCGCCGCTGTCGTCGCTGCGGTGCGGGCGTATTACCGCAAGTAGTTGCTCAGCCCCGCAGCGCCTCACGCGCGGCCAGGACTTTGGCCAGGGCGGCTTCGGGGGTGTCGGCCAGGGCGGTGAGGTGGCCCATCTTGCGGCCAGGCCGGGCCTCGGTCTTGCCGTAGAGGTGCAGCTTCACGTCCCGGTGGGCGAGGAGGCGCTCCCAGCATGGCTCGCCGGTGGCGGGCCAGAGGTCCCCCAGCAGGTTGGCCATGGCGGCAGGGCGGAGCAGGGCCGTGTCACCCAGGGGCAGGCCGCAGACAGCTCGAACCTGCTGTTCGAACTGGCTGGTCACGCAGGCATCGATGGTGGCGTGGCCGCTGTTGTGGGGGCGGGGCGCCAGCTCGTTCACCAGCAGCTCCCCGCCGGGCTTGAGGAAGAACTCCACCGTCAGCATGCCCACCACGTCCAGGGCGGCGGCAATGGCCAGGGCCATGGCCTGGGCCCGGGCGGCCACGCCAGCGGGAATGCGGGCAGGGAAGACGGTGGTGTCCAGGATGTGGTTCCGGTGGGCGTTTTCCGCCACGGGCCACACACAGGTCTCGCCGGTGGCCGAGCGGGCGCAGATCACGCTGCACTCCAGCTCGAAGGGGACCCAGGCCTCCAGGACGCCCTGCTGGCCACCGAGGGCCGCAAAGGCCGGGGCAAGGTCGTCAGGGCCGGCGAGCTTGCTCTGGCCCTTGCCGTCGTAGCCGAAGCTGGCGGTCTTCAGCACCGAGGGCTGGCCCAGGGCAGCGACCGCAGCTTCCAGATCCTTGAGGGTGGAGACCTCCCGGAAGGGGGTGACCGGGAAGCCGTGCTCGGCGAGAAAGGTCTTCTCCCGCAGGCGGTGCTGGACCGTGTGGAGCACATGGGCGCCCGGATGCATGGGGCGCAGGGAGGCCACGGCTGACAGGGTCTCGGCAGGGATGTTCTCGAACTCCACCGTGACCACCGCCACGCCCCGGGCCAGGGCCTGGGCGGCGTAGACATCGTTGTAGGCGGCGCGGAACTCCAGGTCCGCCACCTGGCCCGCTGGACAGTCCTGGCCCGGGTCCAGGGCGTGCACCCGGAAGCCCAGGCTGCGGGCGGCCAGGGTGAACATGCGGCCCAGTTGCCCGCCGCCGAGCAGGCCCAGGGCCGCACCGGGGCGGATGGGGACGGAGGCGGATGGGTTGACCATGCTCCATTGTGGCATCCTCGGAAGCGGACCACCGAGGCCAAGGAGTCTTCCCCATGGAGCGCGTGCACCTCATCACCCTGTCGGACCGGGCTTCCCGGGGGGAGTACCAGGACGAGTCCACCCCGCTGCTGGTGACCTGGCTGCGGGGGAAGGGCGTGCAGGCCGTCACCACAGCCCTCATCCCCGATGAGCCCGGTCAACTGGAGGCGGAGCTGCGGGGCGCCGTGGCCGCTGGGGCCGCCCTGGCGCTCACCTGCGGTGGCACCGGCTTCGGCCCCCGGGACATCACGCCCGAGGCCACCCGGCGGGTCATGGAGCGCGAGGCCCCGGGCATCTGCGAGCTGATCCGGGCCCGGGGCGGCCACCCCCTGGCCTTCGCCAGCCGGGCGGTGTGCGGCATCGCCGGCACCACCGTGCTCCTGAACCTCTCGGGTCGGCCCGCCGCCGCCCTGGAGCAGATCCAACTGGCCTGGCCCCTCCTGGCCCATGCGGTGGCCGTCCTGCGCAAGGAGAGCCAGACCGGAGGGCCCTGCACATGAGTGTCTGGGCCCGGGTGAACCACGTGGGCTGGGTGCACCTCTGGCGCAGCCAGGCGGCCTACGAGGCGGCCGAGCCCTCGGCGCACTTCCTTAATGGGCGCACAGATCCGCGCTGGGCCGAGGTGGTCCTCACGGCCGACGAGCGCGCCCTGCTCCAGGCCGGCGAACTCATCGAGATCGAGGACCCCGGCTACTTCCAGGACGAGGACTAGGGCCGCCCGGCCACCGCCGTCTCGAGGCGGTGGTAGAGGGCCAGCAGGGCACAGCTGAGCCACAGGTTGAGGGCACCGCCCACGAGGTTGAAGAGCCAGAAGGCCGGGTGGCGCAGCCGCAGCCAGGCCCCAGGGCCCAGGTCCGGGTCCGTGGGCGGCAGCACCCGGTCCAGGATCCAGCTGGCACCCATCTGGTAGCTCAGGGCGACCAGCATCATGGCCAGCACCGCCTGGATGATGCGGGGCCAATGCCGGGCCATGGCGGCCTGGCTCCAGCGCAGCGCCGCCACCGGTGCGTCCCCCCGCAGGAGCATGCGCAGGGGCGCCCAGCCGAACAGGGTGAGCAGGACGATCCCGGGGAGGATGAACAGGAGGAGGCCTGCGGCGACCACCAGGCTCAGCCCCAGGCGCACCAGGAAGGCCAGGAGCCAGCGCTGGTCGAAGGTGCTGCGCCAGTCATTGGCCGGGTTGCCGCCCAGGTCTAGGGTCTCCGCATCCAGGTGAGCCTGGAGGCGCGGGATGAAGAACATCTCCAGGGGCAGCAGCCCCGCAAAGCTGAAGAGGGGCTGCAGGAAGAGGCTGGGTGAGGCCCCCGCTGCCAGCTCCAGGGCGGGTCCCAGCTGGGCCAGGACCATGGCCAAGGCTGCCAGTGCGGCGGCCTCGCCGGGATGGCGGCGCAGCAGGGCCCAGCCCTCCCGGAGGGTGGCGAGGTGAGAGGGTGCGGTGACTGCCATCCCTCCAGCCTACCTGGACCGGTGGGCTATCATCATCCGCATCATGACCCACGAAGCCCCCTGCCTCCTGGTCGCCAGCCCGGCCCTGCTGGATCCCAACTTCCTCCACACCGTCATCCTGCTCGTGCAGCACGACGAGGAGGGGGCGCTGGGACTGATCCTCAACCGGCCCTTGCCGCTCTCCCTGGCCCAGGTGGGCGCAGAGGGCAGCATGGCCTACCTGGGGCCGGACGAGTCGACCGCCTGGCGGGGCGGCCCCGTGGATCCCCAGCGGGGCATCCTGCTGGTACAGGGGGGGCTGCCGGAGCCTGAGGACACGGTGGTGGACCTCTGCCACTTCGTGAGCCACCGGAAGGATCTCCTGGAGGGCCTCCTGGGGGACCCCAGGGCCCGCTACCGACTCTTCCTGGGCTATGCCGGCTGGAGTGCCGGACAGCTGGACGGAGAGCTCGAGATGGGCGCCTGGACCCGACGCACGGCCGTGCCCGAGTGGCTGCTCCATTCGGACTCGTCGGGGCTGTGGAAGCTGGCCATCTCTGCTGAGGAATAGCGGAAATTACCCATACAAACACATGCTGATCAATACAATAGTCTTGACCAATGGCCGTGCTGATCTATGTTGAGATCTGGTCTCTGGGGCCTTGGGGCGGGTCATGTTGCGTTGGCGGAGGGCGTTTCAGAGCACGGCTCCGGCCCTAGACGAGGAGCACGCCCGCCTGCTGGAGCTGTTCAACTTCGTTCAGGCTCAGGGTAACTTGCGCCGGGAAGCCGACCTGCCGGAGCTGAACCGGGTCATCGGGGAGCTCATCGACTACGCGGTGGCCCACTTCGCCCGAGAGGAGCAGCTCATGGCCGAGGTGGGGTACCCCGACCTGGCAGCCCATGCGCTCCTGCACGAAGACCTGCGCACGGACCTGTTTGCAGTCCTCAGGCCGCTGGTGGCGGGGGAGATCCCGGTGCCGACCTTCCTGCGCCTGACCCGGGGTGCCTTCCTCAAGCACTTCATGAATGCCGACTACCACTTTGTGAGGTGGGCCCGCAGCCACAGCTGTCCCCCGCACCTGGAGCGGCGGCTCACCCTGCGGAACGCTGACAACTAGATGGCCTGGCCGCCCCGCTCTCCGGTGCGGATGCGGATGCACTCCTGGAGGTCCTGGACGAAGATCTTGCCGTCGCCCACCTGCCCCTCGCCGTGGCGGGCGGTGCGGATGATGGTGTCCACGGTGATGTCCTCGAAGGCATCGTTGCAGGCAATGGTGATCTGCACCTTGGGGATCAGGTTCGGCACGACCTTCTTGCCGCGCTGGACGGTGATCTCCTGCTGGCGGCCGTGGCCGCTCACCCGCAGCACGGTGATGCGCTCGATCTCGGCCTCGATGAGGGCCTCGCGGACCTCGTCGAGCTTCTCTTCGGGAATGATGGCAGTGATGAGTTTCATGGCGCTCCCCGTTCAGTTCAGGTTGTTCAGGCCGTAGGCGCGTTCCCCATGGAGCTCGTGGTCGAGCCCCGTCTTCTCCACCGACTCGGAGACCCGGAAGCCGATGAACTTCTGCACCAGGGCGGCGATGATCAGGGTCATCACCACGGAGAAGGCGATGGTGCAGAGGACGGCGAAGCCCTGCACCTTGAGCTGGGCCAGGATGCCCCAGCCCGGGACCTTGGCCCCGGCCTCGGCCCACCAGGCATCCCGGATGAAGAAGGTGAGGCCGAGGGCGCCCACGATGCCGCCGGTGCCGTGGATGCCGAAGGCGTCCAGGGAGTCGTCGTAGCCCAGGCGGTTCTTGAGGAGGATCATGCTGTAGCAGCAGCAGGCGGCGATGACGCCCAGGGCGAGGGCCCCGCCCACCTGCACCACCCCGGCGGCGGGCGTGATCACCACCAGGCCCGCCAGGATGCCCGAGGCCATGCCCAGGCTGGTGGGCTTCTCGTCGCGGATGGTCTCGATGAGGATCCAGGTCAGGGCGCCCGCTGCAGCCGCCACCTGGGTGACCGTGAGGGCCCGGGCGGTGTCCAGGTTGGAGGCCACGGAGGAGCCGGCATTGAAGCCGAACCAGCCCACCCACAGCAGGCCTGCGCCCAGCAGGGTGAAGGTCAGGTTGTTGGGGGACATGGCGGTCTTGGGGTAGCCGTGGCGGGCGCCCAGGAAGAGGGCCAGTGCGAGGCCGCCCACACCGGAGGAGATGTGCACGACGGTGCCGCCGGCGAAGTCGATGGCGCCCTTGGCCCCCAGGTTGAAGAAGTAGCCGTCCGAGGCCCACACCCAGTGGCAGAGGGGGCAGTACACGAAGATGATCCAGAGCGTGATGAAGGCCAGCCAGCCGCGGAAGGAGATGCGCTCCGCCACGGCCCCGGCGATGAGGGCCGGCGTGATGATGGCGAACTTGCCCTGGAACATGGCGAAGGCGTACTCCGGCACCCCGGCCGGCAGGATGGTCTGGTCGATGCCCCGCAGCAGGATGAGGTCCTTGCGCCAGCCGATGAGCCCGCCCAGGGCATTGGGGCCAAAGCTGAGGGCATAGCCCAGGACGGCCCACAGCACGCCCACCACGGCCATGGCGGCGAAGGAGTGCATCATCGTCCCCAGCACGTTCTTGGTGCGCACCAGGCCGCCATAGAACAGGGCCAAGCCCGGCACCATGAGCAGCACCAGGGTGGTGGAGGTGAGCAGCCAGGCCGTCGCACCCGAGTCGTTCACCGGGGCGGTGCCCTGGGCCACCAGGGGATGAGCCACGGCTACAGCGGCCGCAAGGCCCAGAAAGCGCTTCCAGGACATGTGTTCCTCCAGGGGACGGGGGCGGGACCCTGGATTGGTATTGTGACATACAAATGTTTAATTTACAAGTAGTCCGGCCCCTGGGCGCAGGCCCCGCCGCTCCGGGTTACCCTCAATCCCATGCGCTCCATCGTCTGGTTCCGAGGCAAGGATCTTCGTGTGGCGGACCACGGCCCGCTGGTGGAGGCTGCGGCCTCCGGCGAGGTGATCCCGCTCTTCGTGCTGGACCCCTATTTCTTCGCCCCAGAGCGGGCCCGGGACCTGCCCCACCGCATGCAGTTCCTGCTGGCCTCGCTGGCCGAACTGGCGGCCACGTTGGCAGGCCTGGGCTCTCGCCTGCTGGTGGTGCCGGGTCGCAGTGTCGAGGTGGTGCCCCGCCTGGCGGCGCTGTGGCAGGCGGACCAGGTGCTGGCGCACCGGTGGGTGGAGCCCTTCGCCCGGGAGCGGGACCGCCGGGTCGAGGCGGCCCTGGGCCACGAGGGCATCGCCTTCCGCTGCTGCGAAGGCGACACCCTGCTGCCACCGGGCTCGGTGCGTACGGGGCAGGATGGGATGTTCCGGGTGTTCACGCCCTTCGCCCGGGCCTGCAGCGCCCGCCTGGAGCCGGGCCAGCCCCTGCCTGCGCCGCTGCGCCTGCCGCCGCTGCCAACTGACCTGCAGGCTGAGACCGTGGCCATCCCCACCCTCGAGGCCCTGGGCCTGGTGCCCAACCCCGCCCTGCAGACCGGCGGCGAGGCCGCAGGCCGGGCGCGCCTGCGGGCCTTCGTCCACGGCGCCCTGGCGGGCTACGGCGAGGGGCGGGACCGCCTGGACCAGGCCGGCACCTCCCGCCTGAGTGCGGACCTCAAGTTCGGCACCCTCTCCGTGCGCACCGTGTGGTCGGCCGTGGCTGCGGCCGGGGCAGGGGGCGGGGGGCGAGCCTACCTCAATGAGCTGCTCTGGCGCGAGTTCAGTCACCACCTGCTCCACGCCTGGCCAGAGCTCCTGACCCAGCCCTTCCGGCCGGCTTTCCAGGGCTTCCCTTGGCGGGAAGACGAGGCCACCTGGACGGCCTGGGTCGAGGGGCGCACAGGCTATCCCGTGGTGGATGCCGCAGCGCGCCAGCTGCTGGCCGAGGGCTTCGTCCACAACCGGGCCCGGATGGTGGCGGCCAGCTTCCTGACCAAGCACCTGCTGCTGGACTACCGCCGCGGCGAGGCCCACTACCTCCGCTGGCTCACGGACGGCGACTGGGCCGCCAACAGCTCCGGCTGGCAGTGGAGTGCCGGCTGTGGCTGCGATGCCCAGCCCTGGTTCCGCATCTTCAACCCCGTGGCCCAGGGCCAGCGCTTCGACCCTGATGGCGCCTACGTCCGCCGCTGGGTGCCAGAGCTGGCGGCCTATCCCACGGCCTGGGTGCACGAGCCCTGGAAGGCCCCGGCGGCCCTGCAGGCCCAGAGTGGCTACCCAGCGCCCGTGGTGGTGCATGCCCTGGCCCGGGCCCGCTTCCTGGACACGGCGAAAGCCCACCTGGGGCGGCCCGCTCTGCTACACTGAGCTGGTAAGTTATCCCCAGTCCTTAGTTTACTTGCGAGTCATCGATGGCCACGCTGCAGTTCCATGGAAAAGTTCAGGGCACCACCGAGTGCGAGCGGGAGAGCTCCCTCCTCGCCGCAGCCCTCCAGGCCCCCGTGCCCCTCACCCACCGCTGCGGCGGCCACGCCCGCTGCGGCACCTGCATCGTGACCGTGGAAGCAGGCGCCGACCATCTCAGCCCCCCCGGCACCGCCGAAGCCCGCGTGCTCCAGGTCCTCAAAGCCGCCCCCGACCAGCGCCTGGCCTGCCAAGCCTGGGCCAACGGCGATGTGAGCGTTCGGTACTAGGGTCGTGAAAAGCAACTGATCCAACGCGAAGACGCGAAGACGCAAAAAATGAAAAAGAAAAGAAATTAACCACGAAGACCACTAAGACCACGAAGAAAAGCACCCTGTTCTTCTTCGTGGTCTTTCTGTCTCCGTGGTTAGCCTTTGTTTGTTCTTCTTCGCTTTTCTTCGCGTCTTTGCGTCTTCGCGTTGGATCTTTTTCTTTTTCTTTTCTCAAAACCAGATCACAAAGGCCGACGCCCTTCCATGGCTCGGTCGAGGGTCAGCTCGTCGGCGTATTCGAGGTCGCTGCCGATGGGTAGGCCGAGGCCGATGCGGGTGATGCGGATGCCGACGGGGTCCAGGATGCGGGCCAGCCAGCTGGCGGTGGTCTCGCCGTCCACGGTGGGGTTGGTGGCCAGGATGACTTCCTGGATGGTGCTGTCCTCCAGGCGCTTCAGCAGCTCCCGGACGCGCAGCTGATCGGGGCCCACACCGCGCAGGGGCGAGATGAGTCCGCCGAGCACGTGGTACCGGCCCCGGAAGTGACCGCTGCGCTCAAAGCTCAGCACGTTGGAGGCTTCGGCCACGATGACGAGACAGGCCGGATCCCGCCGGGGGTCCAGGCAGATGGGGCAGGTGGGCTGGTCGGTGAAGGCGCCACAGATCTGGCAGAAGCCAACCTTGTCCGCGGCCTGCTGGAGCAAGTGGGACAGGTGGGCCATGGCAGCGGGCCCCTCCTTGAGCAGGTGCAGGGCCATGCGCTGGGCTGACTTGACGCCCACGCCC
>Ga0208613_1000210_pt1 | contig 20303 bp, 22 predicted proteins | sample CryBogmetaGMA6M_FD_184543 | JGI IMG/M metagenome (GOLD analysis project Ga0208613, IMG submission 184543) | Freshwater microbial communities from Crystal Bog, Wisconsin, USA - MA6M (SPAdes) | ecosystem: Environmental > Aquatic > Freshwater > Lake | place: Crystal Bog, Wisconsin, USA | collected... | reverse complement strand
CAGCAGCACCCGGCGGCCGGCGGGGACGTGGCCCGCACCCGGTTCCTGCAGGACTACACCGTGGAGGGCAAGGCGGAGGACGACCTGGATGGCCGCCCCTGCTGGCGCCTGGAGCTGGCGGCCCGCACTCCGGGCCTGAGCGCCCGCCGGGTGCTGCTGTGGGTGGCCCGGGAGCCGGTGGTGCCCCTCAAGGCTGAGTTCCACCTCGCCTCGGGCAAGGTGGCCCGGACGGCCACCTTTGGCCCCCCGGTGCAGGCGCTGGGGCAGGCGGTCCTCTCCCGCATGGAGCTGCTGGAGCCCAGCGGTGCCCGGGTAGAGCTCCGCTTCAGCGGCTGGGCTCGGGGCGGTGTGCCGGCCAGCCGCTTCCAGCTGCCCTGAGGACCCGGTCCGGCTGTGCTAGACTCATCCTTGAGGTGCCCGCAAGGGCTTCCCGCCACGAACTGTCCCACCATCTGACACCAGTTCCCGTTTGGGAACTCCCGCTCAAAAACCCCGCCACTCGATACCCCGCCAACCTACCCTCTAGAAGCGCCCGAACCTCCGGGCGCTTCCTTTTTTTTGGATCTTCCGGCATCTAGAGGAAAGAAACAAAGCAAACCGCAGATGACGCAGATGGCGCAGATGGCTGCTCATCCCTCTGCCGAACCGGAATGAAGGGCGCGCTGACCACCCTGGTTCCGGTCGGCAGGCCCTGGGTAACCAGCTCCAGCGCTTTTATCTGCGCCCATCTGCGCCATCTGCGGTTACTGCTCTTTCTCAGTAAGCCCAGATAGGCATGACGCGCTCAGTGCTTGGCTATGGCGGCCTTCTCCCGGGGCTGGGCTTTCTGGTGCTTCTTCTCGGCGGCTTCGGTGGCGGCGGAGACCACGACGATGGAGATGCGGCGATTCTGGGGATCCTTGGGGTCCTTGCCATCGAAGGGGATGGTGTCGGCGTAGCCTGTCACTCGGCGCACCTGGTTGGGGCGCAGACCCCCGGCGGCGCTCTCCATGACGCGCCGAGCGGCATTGGCCCGCTCGGAGCTCAGCTCCCAGTTGGTGTAGGCCCGGTTGGAGTACTGCGAGGCATCCGTGTGCCCGCCGATGACCACCCGGTTGGGCAGCTTGCCCAGCTCCTTGGCGATCTCCTTGAGGATGGTCAGGGTGTAGCTCTTGAGGGTCGCGCTGCCTGAGTCGAACAGCACCTGCGCCGCCTTGTCCTGGATCTGGATCCGCAGGCCCTCGTCCGTGAAGTCCATGGAGATCTGGTCCTGGAAGGCCTGCAGCAGCTCGTCCATCTGGAAGGCCTTCTCGATGGCCTCTGCGGTTGACTCCAGGGCCTTGTGCTCGGCTTCTGCCGCCGAGGCCTCGTCATCCGGGTTGCTCCCGCCGCCATCCTGGCCCGGGGCCATGCCCCGGCCCCCGGGCAGGATGCCCTTGCCGTGATCCGCCAGGATCTCCTTGCCCCGGTCGGTGTTGAAGAAGTTGGCGTCCTGGAACATCCCGGCGATGCCCGCCTTGGTGTTGGGGTTGGCGCTGGCAAGCAGCCACATCAGCAGGAAGAACGCCATCATGGCCGTCACGAGGTCGGCATAGGCCACCTTCCAGGCACCGCCATGGCCCCCGCCGTGGCCGCCCTTCTTCTTGATGTACCGGATCTTGATCTCGGGGGCGCTCTGTTGCTCGGACATTCCCGCTTACCTCGGCTTGATCTGCCGCACGACTTCCTCTAGCTCATTCGAACCGGGGCGCTCGGTGGAGGGGATGTTGCGCCGGGCGAACTCCACGGCGGTGATGGGGGCGGCCCCATTGCCGAAGCTGGTGAGGCCCGAGCGGATGCAGTTGAAGTAGTGGGACTCCACGGCGTTTACGGCTTCGATGTTCTTGGCCAGGGGCTGGAACACGCCGTAGGCCAGCAGGATGCCCAGGAAGGTGCCCACCAGGGCGGCGCCCACCTTGCCGCCGATGATGTTGGGCGGCTGGTCCAGGAAGCCCATGGTGATGACCACGCCCATGACGCAGGCCACGATGCCGAAGGCCGGAAAGGCATCGGCCAGGTTCCCCACGGCGATGCCCGGGGCGGCGTTCTCGGCGTGGTGGACCTCCAGGTCTGCGTCCATGACCATGTCGATCTCGTCCATCTTGGCGCTGCCGTTGATGAGCAGCTTCATGGAGTCGCAGAAGAAGTCCATGGCGTGGTGGTTGCCTGTGAAGGTCGGGTACTTCTTGAAGATAGAGGAGTTGGCGGGGTCGGTGACGTCCTGCTCCAGGGCCAGGAGGCCGCCCTTCTTCACGTTCACGAAGACCTCGTACTGCATCATGAGGGTCTCCATGTAGACAGCCTTGGTGTAGGGACTGCCCTTGATGGGCTTGGACAGGTCCGCCAGCACCCGCTTGATGACATTCATGGGGTTGGCGGCCAGGAAGGCCCCGGCCCCGGCCCCGAAGATGATCAGGCCCTCCGCCGGCAGGGGGTGCAGGAGGGTGCCCATGCTGCCGCCTTCCATCAGGTAGCCCCCGATGACCGCGACGAACACAACCCCCAACCCGATCAGAAAAAACATGCTACAGCTCCTGCCGATTCATCGGCGAGAGGGGGGCCAGGCTGAATTCTGGGAGAAAAGGGGCAGGGGGTCGGCTATTGGCTATCAGCTATCAGCTATCAGCTATCAGCTATTGGCTATCGGCTGCTGCACTGGGTCCCATCGCTGGGGCCCATCCGGGGCCTGCTTTGGCTGACAGCTGATAGCCACCCGCTACAGGTCCCACACCAGCAATCGCGCCCCCTCGCGCCCCGCCACGGGGATGGTGCGCTGGGGGGTCTGGCCGGGCACCTCAAAGGTGTGGCTGATGAAGCGGCTGCCGGGGGGTAGCTCCTGCTGGACCTTGGTCCACAGGGCGGGCATGGGCACGGGGGACAGGAAGGCGTAGACCACGCCAAAGGGCGCCAGGTCCGTGCGCCAGAGGCTGCCCAGGTGGATGGTGGCGTTGGGCAGGGGCAGGCAGCGTAGCCAGGCCACCAGCCAGGTGAGGGGCGAGGCCTCGATGCCCGTGAAGTGGGCATCGGGCCGCGCCCGGGCCAGGTGGGCCACTGGACCGCCGAAGCCGCAGCCCAGGTCCACGAAGCGGAACCCTCTGGCCTCTGGGAGCAGGGCCTCCAGCTTCGTCCAGGCATCGCGGCTGGCGTGGTAGAGGGGCACCCGGGTCAGCAGACCGCCCCCGAAGACCAGGGCCAGGACCGTGAAGAGGACCAGGTAGAGCCAGGGTGGGATGGGTACCCCCCAGAGGGCCCGGGCCAGGCAGGGCAGGGCGGCCTGGAGGACCACCCAGCGCGTGTCCAGGCCCAGCAGGCGGGACAGCAGGGCCGCCCCCACCGATTGCAGGACCACCCAGACCGCGCCCGGGAACCGCAGGCCCAGGCGAGCCAGCACCACCAGGCCGACAAAGGCCAGACCCTGCGCCAGCAGCGCGCGGAGGATGGGGGGCGTGCGGTGGAGGGAGGCGAGCGACATGCTCCTATGCTAGTCGGATGATCATCGGCCGCTTCGCACCTTCGCCCACTGGCGTCCTGCACCTGGGGAACCTGCGCACGGCGCTGGCTTCCTGGCTGTCGGCCCGGGCCGCAGGCGGCCGCTGGGTGATCCGCATGGAGGATGTGGATGGCCCCCGCTGCCACCGCGAGCTCGGGGAGGTGCAGCTGGGGGACCTGGCGGCCCTGGGTCTCCACTCGGACGAGAGCCCGGTGCTCTGGCAGTCCGACCGCAGCGAGGCCTACCGGCAGGCCCTGGCGACACTCCGGGCCGCCGGTCAGCTCTATCCCTGCACCTGCACCCGCCGGGACCTCCAGTCCCTGGCCTCCGCCCCCCACGCCGAGGAGGGCCTGCGCCCCTACCCGGGTCGCTGCCGCACCCGAATCTGGGGCGGGGCTGAGGCCGCGGCTTTGGGTTCACCCCAGAGCCGTGCCGGGGGTCCGGGGGGACTTCGGACGGAAAGCGGCCAGGCGGTCCCCCCGGAGGACATTGCCGCCCTGCGTCTGCGCCTACCCCGGGGAGTGGTGGCTTGGGCGGATCGTCTGCGGGGCCCCCAGGCCGATGACCCGGCGACCCTCACAGGGGACCCGCTGCTCTTCCGGCGGGATGGGTGCTTCGCCTACCACCTGGCCGTGGTGGTGGATGACGGCACCCAGGGCATCACCGAGGTGGTGCGCGGGGCAGATCTGGCCCCCGTCACCGCCACCCAGATCCGGCTCCAGGAGGCCCTGGGGCTCCCCCACCCCGCCTACGCCCACCTGGGGCTGGTGACCGCCCCGGATGGCAGCCGCCTGGGCAAGCGGGCCGGGGCCCTGGGCCTGGAGGCCCTGGTGGCCCGGGGCCTGGAGGTCGACGCCGTGGTGGGCTGGCTGGGCTGGAGCCTGGGCTGCCTGCCGGCCCCCAAGCCCTGCCGGGCCGAAGACCTCATCGCAGCCTTCAGTTGGGACCGGGTGCCTCAGGGGGATGTTGCCATCCCTGTTGCGTGGTGCGGTTAACGCAAAAAACCCGGCTCGCCGGGTTTTTTGATATGAAAGATGGGAAATAAATGCTGTTAGGCGAGCTTGTTCACCTTAAGGGCCAGGCGGGACTTGGTGCGGTCGGCGGCGTTCTTGTGCATGACGCCCTTGCGGCTGGCCTGGTCCACCAGACCCTGGGTGACCGGCAGCTCCTTGGCAGCGGCGGTCTTGTCGCCACCTTCCACGATGGTGAGGAACTTCTTGACGGCGGTCTTCAGCTCAGAGCGGTTGCTGCGATTGCGGAGGCGAGCCTCGGCATCGTGGCGGGCCTTCTTGGCAGCGGACTTGTGATTGGCCATGGGTAGTCTCCAGCTCCCGGGACAGTCCTCCGGGAAGCGCGAATAACCATCCTATCGCAAACAGCCTTTGGGTCAAGGGCAAAAGACCGGGTCCAGGCCCCATTCGCCCCTTCCCGATTAGCCCGGGCCGGGGCATTCTGAAGGGAGGCGAATGACCTCCCGGGAGGGATGGAGTCATGCCGCAGCAGAAACTGGAGTCCGTCGTAGAGCTGGCAGCGAAGGCGAAGGCCATTCGCAGGGACGCGCTGCTGCAGGTCTTCAAGGCCCAGAGTGGCCATCCCGGGGGCAGTCTGAGCTGGGTGGACATCGGCGTGGCGCTCTACTACCACGAGATGGCCGTGTTCCCGGAGGACCCGACCAACCCCGCCCGGGACCGCTTCGTGCTGTCCAAGGGCCACGCCTGCCCCACCTTGTACGCCCTCCTGGCGGACCAGGGCTTCTTCCCCCGGGCAGAGCTGGAGACCTTCCGTCGCTTCCAGACGCGCCTGCAGGGCCACGCCGAGAACCACGCCACCCCCGGCGTTGAGGTCACCACCGGCAGCCTGGGCCAGGGCCTGCCCCAAGCCGTGGGCATCGCCATCGGCCTGAAGGTGCAGCAGTCGCCCCAGCGGGTCTACTGCGTGGTGGGCGATGGGGAGAGCCAGGAAGGCATCATCTGGGAAGCGGCCATGGCCGGCCCCCACCACAAGCTCGACAACCTCTGCGTCTTCCACGACCTCAACGGCCTCCAGATCGATGGGCCGGTGCAGAGCGTGATGAACATCAACCCTGTGCCCGACAAGTGGCGCGCCTTCGGGTGGGCCGTGAAGGAGATCGACGGCCACGACTTCGCCCAGATCCTCGAGGCCCTGGCCTGGGCCCGCACCGTCAAGGGCCAGCCCGCGATGATCTGCGCCCGCACCGTCAAGGGCAAGGGCGTGAGCTTCATGGAGAACCAGGCCGGCTGGCACGGCGTGGCACCCAAGCCCGAAGAGTTCGACAAGGCCATGGCCGAGCTGGCCGACTGAGACCCAAGGACCCCCCGCATGGATGCTCTGAGACACACCTTCGAACAGCAGCTGGCAGCGGCCCTGCCCGGCGTGGACATCACGCTGGAGCGGCCCCGGTCCGGTGAGCTGGGCGACCTGGCCTTCCCCTGCTTTCGGGCCGCCAAGCAGCTGGGCAAGAACCCTGCGCAGCTGGCCCAGGAGCTGGCGGGGGCGGTCTGCATCGAGGGGGCGGCCCTGGTGCCCGCGGGCCCCTACCTGAACCTGAAGCTGACCCCGGCGGCCCGGGCCGGGGCCGTGCTGGGGGCGCTGCTGACGGCGCCGGCCGCCCAGCCCTATGGCTCTCGTCCAGCCACCGGGCGCAAGGTGATCGTCGAGTACAGCTCCCCCAACATTGCGAAGTTGTTCACCATCGGCCACCTGCGGTCCACCATGATCGGCCACGCCCTGGCCCAGGTGAACCAGTTCCTGGGCCACGAGGTCATCCGCCTCAACCACCTGGGGGACTGGGGCACGCAGTTCGGCACCCTGCTGGCGGCCTACACCCGCTGGGCCCAGGATGGGAACGCCAACCTGGAGGCGGACTTCGACTGGGCCGAGCCGGCCCCGGACAAGCGCCGCACGCCCCTGTTCCGCCTGTTCCAGCTCTATGTGCGCTTCCACGCCGAAGAAGAGGCCGATCCCGCCATGCGTGACGAGGCCCGCGGCTGGTTCCGTCGCCTGGAAGAGGGCGATGCCGAGGCCCGGCGCCTCTGGGCCTGGTTCCGCGAGATCTCCCTGCGGGAGTTCCAGCGCATCTATGACCGCCTGGGCGTGGCCTTCGACACCCTGGCCCAGGGCGAGGCCTTCTACGAGGATCGCCTGGTGCCCACCATGGATCGCCTGGCCGCAGCGGGCCTGCTGGTGGAGGGCGACAAGGGCGCCCGCATCATCAACCTGGAGGATGTGGGCATCACCACCCCCTGCCTGGTGCAGAAGGGGGATGGCACCAGCATCTACGCCACCCGCGACCTGGCCGCCGCCCTCTATCGTCAGGAGGCCTACGCCTTCGACCGCTGTCTCTACGTGGTGGGCACGGATCAGGTGCTCCACTTCCAGCAGATCTTCGCTGTGCTGGCCAAGCTGGATCCCTGGTTCCAGGGGCGCATGCTGCACACGCCCTTCGGCATGGTCAAGCTGCCGGAAGGCAAGATGAGCACCCGGAAGGGCAATGTGATCTTCCTGGAAGACGTGCTGGACGAGGCCCGGGAGCGGGTGGCGGCCATCATCCAGGAGAAGAACCCGGACCTCGCCGACAAGGAGGCCGTGGCCGAGCTGCTGGGCATGGGTGCCGTGGTCTTCTTCGACGCCATGAACGACCGCGTGAAGCCCATCACCTTCACCTGGGACCGGGTCATCGCCCTGGATGGCGACACCGGACCCTATGTGCAGTACGCCCACGCTCGCATCCTGAGTGTCCTGCGCAAGGCCGGCGAGGGCTGGGCGGCCCAGGCCCAGCCGGGCTCAGCCCAGGGCCCCTGCCTGCCCTTCGCCCCGCTGAGCCTACCCGCCGACCTGGGGGGCCTGGCCGCCCCCGAAGCCCAGGCCCTGCTCTTTGAGCTGGCCGGTCTGCCGGTGGCCATTGCTGGGGCCGCCGAAGCCAACATGGCCACCCCCCTGGCCCGGCAGCTGGTGACCCTGGCCCGCACCTTCAGCGGGTACTACACCAACTGCCCCATCCTGGCCCCGGAGAACACCCCCGAGGTCCGGGAGGCCCGCCTGGCCCTCTGCGTCGCCACCGCCCGCGCCCTGCGCCAGGGCCTCCACCTCATGGGCATCCAGGCCCCGGAGGAGATGTGACGCTCTCGTCTGGAAAGGATCACCGCCAAGACGCCAAGACGCCAAGAAAAGATCTTGGCGCTATAGAGGAGCGCTTGGCGGCTTCGATCGTGGATGCTGCCATCAGGGTGCATGCGGTCCTTGGGCCTGGATTGCTGGAGGGGGTCTACGAAACCTGCCTAGCCCACGAACTTGAAACGCGGGGCCATCAGGTCAAGCGGCAGGTTGTCCTTCCTATCCGGTATGACACCCTCACCCCGGATGCGGGCCTCCGCATGGACATGGTGATCGACGATCTGGTCGTCCTGGAACTCAAGGCCGTGGAGCACGTGCTGCCGGTCCACCATGCCCAGCTGCTCACCTATCTGAAGCTCTCCGGCCTGAGGCTTGGCTTTCTGCTGAATTTTAATGTCAGCCTCATGAAAGATGGCATTACCCGAAAAATTCTTCAAAGTGCGAAGGCTGGCACCCCTGCCACGCCCTAGTCGACATTCTGCTTTTCTTGGCGTCCTTGGCGCCTTGGCGGTGATCAGTTTCAGTGGGAGCTTCTAATGACTAAGTACGTATTCGTTACCGGTGGTGTGCTGAGTTCCCTGGGCAAGGGGATTGCGGCGGCTTCGCTGGGGGCGCTGCTGGAGGCGCGGGGGCTGAAGGTCACGCTGATGAAGATGGATCCCTACCTCAACGTGGATCCGGGCACCATGTCTCCCTTCCAGCATGGCGAGGTCTTCGTGACGGATGACGGCGCCGAGACGGACCTGGACCTGGGCCACTACGAGCGCTTCACCTCGGTGCCCACCACCCAGAACCACACCATCACCACGGGCCGCATCTACAACACGGTGATCCAGAAGGAGCGCCGCGGCGACTACCTGGGCAAGACCGTGCAGGTGATCCCCCACATCACGGATGAGATCAAGGGCGTGATCCGCAAGGTCGCCAAGGACATGGATGTGGTGATCGTGGAGATCGGCGGCACCGTGGGTGACATCGAGAGCCAGCCGTTCATCGAGGCCATCCGCCAGTTCAAGCTGGAGTCGGGCCTGGGCAATGCCCTCAACATGCACCTCACCTATGTGCCCTACATCAAGGCGGCGGGCGAGCTGAAGTCCAAGCCCACCCAGCACAGCGTGAAGGAGCTGCGGGCCCTGGGCATCCAGCCGGACCTGCTGCTCTGCCGCGCGGAGCAGGACATCCCCCAGGACCTGAAGGACAAGATCGCGCTGTTCTGTTCCGTCACCCCGGACGCGGTCTTCAGTGCCCGGGATGCCCACTCCATCTACGAGGTGCCCCTCAACCTGCACCTGGAGGGCCTGGACGCCAAGGCCGCGGCCCTGCTCGGGCTGGGCGAGAAGAAGCCCGACCTCAGCGCCTGGCAGAACCTGCTGGACCGCATCCGCAACCCCAAGGGCAGTGTGCGCATCGGCATCGTGGGCAAGTACGTGGAGTTCAAGGAGAGCTACAAGAGCCTCATCGAGGCCCTGCACCATGCGGGCTACGGCCTGGAGACTTCCGTGGACCTCAAGTGGATCGAGGCCGAGGAGCTGGAGAACCAGGATCCCACCAGCTTCCTGCAGGACTGCCACGGCATCCTGGTGCCCGGCGGCTTCGGCGTGCGGGGCACCCGGGGCATGGTCCGCTCCATCCAGTACGCCCGGGAGCACAACATTCCGTTCTTCGGCATCTGCCTCGGCATGCAGATGGCGTCCGTGGAGTTCGCCCGCAACGTGGCGGGCCTGGAGGGCGCCGACTCCACCGAGTTCGACGAGGAGCCCAAGCACCGGGTGATCTTCAAGCTGCGGGAGCTGGTGGATGTGGAGGAGTTGGGTGGCACCATGCGCCTGGGTGCCTACCCCTGCCGCCTGAGCCCGGACAGTCAGGCGGCGAAGGCCTACGGCAGCAGCGAGATCAGCGAGCGCCACCGCCACCGCTACGAGTTCAACCACGAGTACAAGAAGGCGCTGGAGGCCAAGGGTCTGCTCTTCACCGGCATGAGCCCCGACGGTGTCTTCGTGGAGATCGTGGAGCTGAAGGACCACCCCTACTTCCTGGCCTGCCAGTTCCACCCGGAGTTCAAGAGCCGGCCCCTGAATCCCCACCCCCTCTTCAGCGCCTTCGTGAAGGCCAGCATGGAGAACCGGGGCTAAGTCTCGACCCTCAGGCTCCGGCCTTGGCCCCCAGCAGCATCTGGGTGCAGCGGAACAGCGCCAGGGTCTTGCCCGTCTCCCGGTGGGTGACGGTGGCGTCCCAGACCTGGGTGGTGCGCCCCAGGTGGGCGGCCTTGGCCACGCAGGCCACGGTGCCCTCCCGGGCGGTGCCCAGGTGGTTGGACTTCAGCTCCACGGTGGTGAAGGCCGTCACGCCCTCGGGGAAGCTGGCGATGCAGCCGTAGCCGGCGCAGGTGTCGGCCAGGGCCACCACGCTGCCCGCATGCAGGAAGCCGTTGGGCGCCATGAGGTGCGGTCCCACGACCATTTCCCCGTGGACCTCGCCGATGGCGACGTGAGTGATCACCATGCCGAGATGGCCCGGCAGGGCTCCGGCCCCGACCTGGTTGAAGGTGTCCGTCGTGTACATGGGCATCCTGATCAGGCCTGGGGGGTCTCGGGCTCGACGGTGACAGCGGTGCCGTAGCAGAGCACCTCTGTGAGCCCGGCCATCAGCTCTGTGGCGTCGTAGCGCATGGCCAGGATGGCATTGGCGCCGTGCTCCTGGGCGTGCTTGCACATCAGCTCGTAGGCCTCGGTGCGGGCCTGCTCGCAGAGCTCGGTGTAGATGGTGATGTTGCCCCCGAAGAGGGACTGGATGCCCCCCAGGAAGTTCCCGATGATGGACCGGGACCGCACGGTGATGCCGCGCACCACACCGTGGCTGCGGACCACTCGGAAGCCGGGCAAGTTCAGGTTGGTGGTGACCATGGCGTGCTGCATGAGGGGCTCCTCTCGGGGAAGGACGGCAGGGCCTCAGCCCTCTGGCTTCCGCAGGTCGAGGGTAACCGGAGCCTGGCCTCGGGGTGGAGCCTTCCGACCTACCCCTGGCCCTGCTGGAGGACCCGCAGCGCAGCCAAGGCATCCCCAGCCCGGTCCACCGGCACGAAGAGGTGGTCGTGGTGGGCACCGGCGAGGACGTTGCAGCTGATGCCGGCCGCCGCCAGGGCCTGGGCAAAGGCAGCTGTCAGCCCGACTGCCGCCAGGTCGGAGGGCAGCCGCAGGGTGATCCAGGCCGCGCGGAACAGGGGCACCAGTCCGTGCCGCTGGGCTGTGGCCTCCGGTACCACCACCGTGAGGCCCTCCGCTTCCCGCACCGTGGCGAGGGGGTCCAGGGGGCCGGTGTCCGTGCCCAGGGGGACGCAGGCGAAGACAAACACACCCGGGTTCAGCACCGGGTCCAGCCCGGCTAACAGCAGGTTCAGATCGGAGATCGGCGAGGGCATGGGGAGCAGTCTAGCGGAACCTTCAGGCCGGGCCTGCCGGGCGCACCAGGATGAGGTCCCGCTGAGGGTCCGTGCCCAGGGGGAAGACGTGGGCCCCGACCTCCAGGAAGCCGAACTTCCGGTAGAAGGCGATGGCGCGGGGGTTGTGCTCCCAGACCCCCAGCCAGATGTGGTCGGCCCCCGCCTCGGCAGCCAGGTGCAGGGCGTGGTTCAGGAGGTCCTGGGCCACCCCCTGGCCGTGCCAGGCCGCGTCCACATACAGGCGCTGGACCTCAGTGGGTCGGCGGGCCACCACGCAGGGTGGGGCGGTCCCCCAGCGCAGCTGGGCGTAGCCCACGAGCTGACCATCCTGCTCGCTCACCAGGGTGGTCACGGCCGGGTCCAGGAGCTCTGCCGTCTGGATGGCCTCGCTGTAGTGGGAGGCGCAGTGCAGAGCCATGTCCTCGGGGGTGTTCATGGCCTCGAAGGTGGCCCGAAAGGTGCGCTCCGCCAGCTCTGCCAGGGGCAAGGCGTCAGTGGCTGTGGCCAGTCGGAGGGTGGGCATGGGGCGACTCATGTGGGACTCCTGCCGATTTGCAATCAAAGCATAAAGATCACCACCAAGACCCCATGCCGGGCGCAGGCGCCTTGGCGGTGATCAGTTCCTGTACTGCGGGACGAAATCAGATGGCCATGGCGTAGAGGGCGATGCGGTTGCCCTCAGTGTCCAGCACGACGGCCCGGTAGCCGTGAGGCCCCATGAGGTGGACCGGCTGCAGGAGCTGCCCGCCCAGGGCGACCGCCGCCTCCGCCGCGGCGGGCAGGCGGCCCTCGGCGTTGAGGTAGACCAGGGGGCCGGTCCGCGAGGGGGCGTTCTCCTCCCCGGGGAGGTAGAGGCAGCCGGCGGCCTCGCCCTCAGCGTGGGGCAGCAGGCCGAAGACGAAGCCGGGCCCGCCTTCCTTGGCCACCGGCTCCCCCAGCACGGCGGAGTAGAAGGCGATGGCGCGGTCGAGGTCGATGACCGGAATGTCGACCCACACGGTGCGGTTGCTCATGGGATGCCTTTCAAGAAGATGGACAGGGGAAGGATGGTAGCAGGGGGCCCCTCAGGTGCGTGGCGGAGCAATGGGGGTGGTGGCCGAGTCCCCTTCCGGGCTGCGCTCCGCCTGCTTCAGCAGGGCCGCTGCGTAGATCTGCAGGGCCTGCTCCTTGCGCTTGCGGCGGGCCCGGGCGCAGTAGATCGTCACCGCTATGGGCCCCAGGATGGCGATGGCGATGCCGCTGCCGAGGCCCCACCACTGCACGATGCCGAGGCGAAAGAAGATGCCGAGAACCCCCGCCACCACCAGCAGCACGAACTTGAGCTGTCCCTCGGTCATCTGGAAAGCCTAGGACGGAACCTCCGCTTCGACCAGCAGGGCGAGGAGGGTGAGGGACTCCTGCCAGCCGAGGTAGCAGGCCTCCACCGGGATCACCTCCGGAATCCCCTCCTGAACGATGCTGAGCTCCACGCCGACCGACACCGGGCGGAAGTCGATGGTGGTGATCATGGTGCCGGGCAGGGCCTTGTCGTCGAAGCCATCGGAGTGCCGGATGCGCTCGTAGGGGACCAGCTCCAGGTAGCTTCCACCGAAGGAGTGAGCCTGCTGGTTGGAGAAGTTCGTAAAGGACATCCGGAAGGTCCCACCGACCCGAGCCTCCAGGTGGTGCACTCTGCAGGTAAAGCCATGGGGAGGGAGCCACTTGGCCAGGGCATCGGCATCCAGGAAGGCCCGGTAGACCCGCTCCGGCGTGGCCTTCAGAACGCGATGCAGCGTGACAGTCCCTGTGGCCATGGAGAGCTCCCTGGAAGACCGAGTGGTCATTGAATTTAATTTTAATACAAATGAAAAGCGGCGGACCCAAAGGTCCACCGCTTTTCATCACTGGCTGATGGCTGATAGCCGACAGCCGAGCGCTAAAAACTTACTTCCTGCCGCCGGCCGCTGCCCACTCTTCGAGCATGGCGGTGGTGACGGACTTGGGGCGCTCCAGAGCGTAGCCGAGGCCACGGTCCCAGGTGATGTTGGCCAGCACGCCGATGGCGCGGCCCACACCGAAGAGCACGGTGTAGAAGTCGTACTGGGTGAGCCCGTAGTACCACTGGATGACGCCGCTCTGCGCGTCGACATTGGGCCAGGGGTTCTTGGTCTTGCCCTGCTCGGTCAGCACGCCGGGGGCCACTTTGTAGATGGTGTTGACCAGCTTGAAGATCGGGTCCTCGGGCAGGTGCTTGAGGCAGAACTCCATCTGTGCCTGGTAGCGGGGATCGGTCTTGCGCAGCACGGCGTGGCCGTAGCCGGGGATGACGTGGCCGCTGTTCAGGGTCTCCCACAGGGCAGCCTTCACGTTCTCCTCGGTGGGCTCGGCACCATTGAGCTTCTTCTGGAAGCCCATGATCCAGTCCAGCACTTCCTGGTTGGCGAGGCCGTGGAGGGGGCCCGCCAGGCCGTTGAGGCCGGCGCTGAAGGCGTAGTAGGCATCGGACAGGGCGGAGGCCACCAGGTGGGTGGTGTGGGCGCTGACGTTGCCGCTCTCGTGGTCGCTATGGAGGATGAAGTACATCCGGGCCACATCGTCGTAGGGCTTGGCGATGCCCATCATGTGGGCGAAGTTGGCACCCATGTCGAGGTCGGGGTTGGAGGCGATGATCTCGCCGTTCTTGTACTTGTAGCGGTAGATGAAGGCGGCGATCTCGGGCAGCTTGGCCAGCAGGTCGCAGGCATCCTCATACATGGGATCCCAGTAGTCCACCTTCTTCATGCTGTGGTACTGCTTGTTGAACTTGCTCTCGCGCTGCAGGGTGAGCACGGCCGTGGAGAGCATCACCATGGGGTGGCTGTCCTTGGGCATGGCCTTGAGCACGTCGAAGACGTAGGTGGGCACCTTGGCGCGGGAGTTGAAGTCCTGCTTCACTTCCTCGGCCTCGGCGGCGGTGGGGATCTCGCCGGTCAGCATGAAGAACCAGAAGGACTCCACCGTCGGGTACTCGGCGCCCGGCAGCTTCGGCAGGGCAGCAAAGGTCTCGGGGATGTTCTTGCCGCGGAAGCGGATGCCTTCCTGGGGATCCAGGTAGGAGATATCGGTGACGAGACAGCGCACGTCGCGGGCACCGCCGACGCACTGGTCGATGGTCACGCTGTCGATCACGATGTTGCCCAGCTCTTTGGTGAGCTTCGTGATACGCGGGCGGTGTTCCTGGATCTTTTCCAGAAGCAGAGACTTCAGACGGGTCATGGCGGACTCCATGCGATTGAAGCGTTGAGGGGTGGAGCTTGGAAGGATCGGGGTCGGATCATCATACGGGTATCGTCTATGGCGCAACTAGAATTCTTTAATGACCGTTGTGGAATCAATACCGACAAAGGCCGTCGTGCAAGCAGAATAGGACGGGAGCACCGAGGAGGCATCGTGACCTGCGTCAAACTGTGGGTGTTGGGAACGGCAATCATCGCCCTCGGGTTACAGGCCCAGGAGACCCCCCGGCCCAACCGGGTGGCCTGGTTCGCCGGGTTCCCGGAGCCCCTGCCTGAAGGCGTCAAGGAGCTGGCCATCGAGACCTCGAGCCAGATGCTGCGCCCGGACCTGGAGCACAGCTCCGACGGCCGGACCTGGGCCCGCCTGGACGGCGAGGAGTGGCAGCTCACGGGCGACTGGGCCTTCAAGACCGGCGCCAGCCGCATCAACGTCCGGGCCCGGGTGGTCTCCCGCTCCGGTGGCATCGAGGACCAGCTCCTGTGGAACTGGCACAAGCTGTTCAACCTGCCCCAGGGGGGCCGGGAGGATGCCCCGAAGGGCCGCCTGGCCTACCACCTGGAGCGGGACGGCCGCGTGATCGGCGACCTGTCCCGCCCGGGCGCGGCCCTGCTGGACCTCGACATCGCCTGGGTCCAGCCCTTTGGCACGGCCGAGTCCGGCGGGCGGTTCGGCGGTTCCATCCAGCTACCCACGGGCAAGCAGGCGGACTTCTCGGGCAGCGGCGGCACCGACGGCATGGTGGGCGTGGCCCTGTGGCGGCGCTACGGGCGCTGGCGCCTCTTTGGCCAGGCCGAGCGGGTGGTGCTGGGCCTGCCGAAGGCCAGCCCCCTGCGCTCCGTCCTGGACAAGACCTCCTTCAGCCGGGCCTGGGCCACCCTGGGCTACCAGGGCGAAGGCGCCGGCCTGCTGTCGGGTCTGGGGGGCGAGGTCAGCCTGGCCTATGCCGGCAGCCCCTACCGTGTCGGCCTCTCCCGCCTGGACCGGCCCGGCTGGCAGCAGCACTGGACCTTCCGGCACACGCAGCTGCCCCGCTGGCGCTTCGGCTTCAGCGAAGAGGCCGGCACCTTCGTGGCCCCGGACATCAGCGCCTTCGTGGCCTATACCTTCGGAGACAGACCCTGACCCGCCCGCATGACGAAAGAGCTTTTTTGACGGGGATAAGTGGGATGGACGGGGATAACTGCAACCCGCTTATCGGCCAGACTCAGCCTGAAAAGGCAACCCGCAGATGACGCAGATGCCGTGGCCTTCCTCCTGTCCCTTTGTGCTCTGGGAGTGCTTCCTGGTCGGTGATTGCCCTAATTTCGCTGATGGGTCGTGGCACACCCCGCATGGGCCCGCCGGAGGCGGCTTCCGGCTGCGCCGGAAGTCATCCAGGGGTGCCAGGGCCGAGCCCCCCAGGAGGCCTGGCCGTGGCACCCCTGGATAGAGCCCATGCTCCCGTGCGGGCCGGGACCAAAACCACTGTCATCTCTGCAATCACCGGCCAACCTGATTTTCTGGGGGCAGGGTGGGCCGGCGCCCATCTGCGACCATCTGCGGCATCTGCGGTTCCGCTCTTGACCTTGCCCGGATGGGGCTGAGTCTGGCCGCGGTTCAGGTAGAGCCCTATCCCCGTCCATCCCTCTTATCCCCGTCAAAGAAACCGGAATTGCCACGGCCCCCCCTGCACCCAATCCGGGCCGAGTGGGGCCGGGGCCTGTAAACTAGGGGATTCGCGCCGGAGTCTCCATGCAGCCCAACCAGTATCGTGATGTGCGCCTTGAGAAGCTCGAGAAGCTCAAGGCCCTCGGGGTGGAGGCCTGGCCGCGCAAGGCCCACCGCAGCCACGGCATCGCCGATCTGGCAGCGACCTACGCCGACGCCGAGGCCTGGACCAACGAGAAGCTGGAGGCCCTGGGCCAGACTGTGTCCGTCATGGGGCGCATCCTCACCATCCGCGAGATGGGCAAGAGCGTCTTCGCGCACCTCACCGAGAACGGCGAGAAGCTTCAGGCCTTCTTCCGCATGAACGACCTGGCCGAGCCCGGCTGGGACATGCTCAAGCTCCTGGACATGGGCGACTTCATCCAGGTCACCGGCCCGCTCATGCGCACCAAGACCGGCGAGCTCAGCGTCCGGGTGAAGGAGGTCCGCTTCCTCAGCAAGGCCCTGCTGCCCCTGCCCGAGAAGTGGCACGGCCTGCAGGACAAGGAGCAGCGCTACCGCCAGCGCTACCTGGACCTCATCTCCAACCCCGACGTGCTGAAGACCTTCCAGACCCGCTCCCGCATCGTCAGCGCCGTGCGGCGCTACATGGAGGACCAGGGCTACCTGGAGGTCGAGACGCCCATGATGCAGCCCATCCCCGGCGGCGCCACGGCCCGGCCCTTCACCACCCACCACAACGCCCTGGACATGGACCTCTACCTCCGCATCGCGCCGGAGTTGTACCTCAAGCGGCTCATCGTGGGCGGCTTCGAGAAGGTCTTCGAGATCAACCGCAACTTCCGCAACGAGGGGCTGAGCGTCCGTCACAACCCCGAGTTCACCATGATGGAGATGTACGAGGCCGGCAGCGACCTGCGGGACATGATGGCCCTCACGGAGAACCTGCTGAGCCGCGTGGCCCGGGAAGTCATGGGTTCCGAGCAGCTGCCCTGGGGCGAGCAGACCATCTCCTACGCCGCGCCCTTCCGGCGCCTCACCATGAAGGACGCCATTGCCGAGCACGGCGCCCTCGATCGCGCCCTGCTGGACGATGACACCCAGATCCGCGCCCTGGCCCAGGCCGTCCACGTGGAGGACGCGGCCACCAAGTCCGCCGGCATGCTGCTGGGGGATCTCTTCGAGCACTACGCCGAGAAGCAGCTCATCCAGCCCACCTTCATTACGGACTACCCCCTGGAGCTGTCGCCCCTCACCAAGACCCTGGAGGGCGACGAGGCCTTCGTGGACCGCTTCGAGCTGTTCATCGGCGGCATGGAGCTGGCCAACGCCTACTCGGAGCTGAATGACCCCGTGGACCAGATGGCCCGCTTCCAGGCTCAGATGGACGAGCGCGAGGCCGGCAACGACGAGGCCATGCTGCTGGACCAGGACTTCATCACCAGCCTGGAGCACGGCTTCCCGCCCACCGGCGGCGAGGGCATCGGCATCGACCGCATGGTCATGCTGCTCACCAACAGCCAGAGCATCCGCGACGTCATCCTCTTCCCCCTCATGCGCCCCACCAAGCCCAGTGAGGCGGCTGAACCCACTGAGTGAACTGAGAACCACCAAGGCACCAGGTTTCAATGCGTCTCGCGTATCGGCGCAGCCGATGCCGAGAAGACACCAAGAAAAGCAAAGGCAGTTCTTGGTGCCTTGGTGTCTTGGTGGCGAATCTTATTCTTTCTTCACCCGCCCTTCCGATGTGACGGAATCGGGCTGAAGCCGATGCCATACTGGCCGGCGTGATTTGGAGGCCCCATGCCCGTCCCGATGCTTGAGCTCGCACCCCAGAATGCCGCCATCAAGGCGCAGGTGCTGGAGGGCCTCTCGGGCCTGATCGACCGCTCGGCCTTCATCCTGGGCGAGAACGTCAAGGGCCTCGAGGCCGAGATCTCCGCCTACGCGGGGGCCGCCCATGCGGTGGCCATGTCCAGCGGCACCGACGCCCTGCTGGCCGCCCTCATGGGCCTGGGCATCGGGCACGGGGACGAGGTCATCGTGCCCAGCTTCACCTTCTTCGCGTCCGCGGGCGTGGTCTCCCGCCTGGGCGCGAAGCCCGTCTTCATCGACCTGGACCCGGCCACCTTCAACGCCAGCGGCGCCCTGGTGGAAGCGGCCATCACGCCCCGCACCAAGGCCATCATGCCGGTGCACCTCTTCGGTCAGCTGGCGGACATGCCGGGCATCATGGCCGTGGCCGCCAAGCACGGCATCCCGGTGCTGGAGGACGCCTGCCAGAGCCTGGGCGCCAAGGGCTGGGGCAAGTCCGCGGGCGAGTTCGGCGACATGACCGCCTACAGCTTCTACCCCACCAAGAACCTCGGCGCCTTCGGCGACGCGGGCATGACCGCCATCCGCGATGACGCCGCCCTGGCCGCCCGGGTGCGCCGCATCCGCGTCCACGGCATGGAGCCGGTCTACATGCACCACGAGGTGGGCATGAACGGGCGCATGGACGAGTTCCAGGCCCTGGTGCTGCGCGCCAAGCTGCCCATGCTGGACGGCTGGCACGAAGGCCGCCGCGGGCACGCCGCCTGGTACCTGCAGCGCATGGCAGCCCTGGCCGCCGACGAGGTGGTGCTCCCCCTCGAGGTGGTGCCGAACGGCCGCCACATCTACAACCAGTTCACCATCCGCGTGAAGGGCGGGCGGCGCGACGCCCTGCAGGCCCACCTCCGCGAGCGGGGCATCGGCTGCGCCATCTACTACCCCATCTGCCTCCATGAGCAGCCCTGCTTCCAGGATCTCGGCTACCGCGCCGGGCAGCTGCCGGAGTCCGAGCTGGCCGCCAAGGAGGTGCTCAGCCTCCCGGTCTACCCCGAGATGACCGCCGCCATGCGCGAGGAAGTGGCCTCGGCGATCCTCGGGTTCTTCGGGAAGGTTTAGCTGCCCGAAGCCAGGGCCGCATCGATCCAGGTGTCCAGCGCCTCCCGGGCCGCCGCCTCCATGCAGAGGAACTGGATGCCCACGCCCACCATGTCCAGGGTGGTGCCCCCGGGCCGGTGGCCCAGGACGAAGCTCACGGTGCCGGTGATGGGCTGCTTGGGCAGCTCCGGGTGCTCCAGGATCAGCGCCTCGAGGGTGGCCCCCCGGGAGAACAGGCCCGCATCCCGGGCACCCACCATGGCGAAACAGCCCCCGGGGCTGAGGTTCGTGATCCGGACCTCCCGGTAGGCGTGCCCCTTGAGGGTGAAGGAGATCCCGAACTCGGGACCCACAATGACCCGGCGGGCATCGCGACGATTGGCGTAGGTGCTCATCCAGGCTCCGGGCGGGGAAAATCCACGCTTTTGTATCGGCGGATCCCTCGCTACACTGGACTTTCTGATCGGCCTGAACCCACCGGGGGACAGGGCGGACCCCCAGGGATCCGGCCCTGACGGCGCATGACGCCGTCTCACCCAAGCGGGGACAACGCGAGCAAGAGGCGCTGGCCGCAACCAACCCATCCCTTCCTGGAGTCCCCATGGAAATCCTGCTGATCGAGAACGTGACCCACCTCGGCGCCCGCGGCGACGTGGTCAACGTCAAGGACGGCTACGCCCGCAACTTCCTGCTGCCCCGCAAGATGGCTCTGCCCGTCACCGCCGGCAACAAGCGCCAGATCGAGCTCGAGAAGGTCCGCGCCGAGAAGGTCCGCGCCAAGGAACTGGCTGATGCCAAGAGCCTGGCCGAGAAGCTCGAGGCCGTGAGCCTGGCCGTCGCCAAGAAGGCCGGCGAGCAGGGCCACCTCTTCGGTTCCGTCACCAACGCCGATGTGGCCGAGCTGTTCAAGGGCAAGGGCTTCACCCTCGACCGCCGCGACATCACCGTGCCCCACATCAAGGATGCCGGCACCTACATCGTGGACGTCCGCCTCTACAGCGGCGTGCACGCCAAGGTCACCCTGGAAGTCACCGCCGCCGCCGCCGAGTAGGCGCGGTCCTACCCCATTCCCTCAGGGCCAGTCGGCCTCGCTGGGATCCCCGTGTGATCGCGGATCCCGTCCACCCCATCTCAAGGAGTACCTCCATGCCGAAGTCCACCGCCAAGCCCGACACCCTCGGGATCGCCGAGCTCGCTGCCAACCTCGCGGAAGCCCAGGACCTGTCCAAGGCCCGTTCCAAGTCCATCCTGGACGGCGTCCGCGACCACATCGTCGAGACCCTCCTCGCCGGCAACCGCGTCAACCTCTTCGGTCTCGGCACCTTCGAAGTGCGCGCCACCAAAGAGAAGATGGGCCGCAACCCCAAGACCGGCGAGAGCATCAAGATCCCCGCCGGCCGCAAGGTCGTC